>ENA-ORXR01000289-ORXR01000289.1-marine-metagenome-genome-assembly--contig:-NODE-289-length-75146-cov-11.292851_pt1 | contig 75146 bp, 60 predicted proteins | sample MGYA00237866_ERZ511479 | MGnify/ENA metagenome assembly ERZ511479 | reverse complement strand
TAAAGCACTTTCGTACTTTATTCGACTACGTCGAACTCATTCGTTCTTGCCTTGATCCATTTTGAAAAATTCTAAATCCTTTTCCGTCATCTAAAAATAGAAATGGTATAAAATAAATGCAGGTAAAATTAGGTCCATAGGAATTAACAGGAAAATTCTCAATGGTAGGAGATTATTTGTATTTGGAAATCCTACTGCAACCATACTTCCAGAGCGCCACCATTGTTTTTTACAAAAGTAAAACGAACATGCTTCTTGTTCATATGTAATATATGTTCAACTTCTGCTTTAAGCAATCCAGTTCCTTTTCCATGAATTATAGTTACTATCGGTATATTAAGTTCTATTGCTTGCTCAATGTAAGCCATACATTTTTCTACTTGGACTTTTAATATTCTTCCTGGTAAGCTATTAATCATATGCGGATCTAGCTTTTCTATATGTAAGTCTATAACATTCTTAAATGAGACAGCCTTTGTTAATGTTAAAGAACTATGGTTTATATCTGAGTCCTGAGTATGCAATTCATTTACTTGCTCATCCGGAATTTTAATTATATCACTAGCTTTCACTAAGAATATTTCTTTTCCATTTTTTATTTTCGCTTGCCCATCTGGTCCTTTACCATCAAACTTACCTTTTACATTTTTATTTACAATCTTAACCCAATCCCCTATCCATAGTTCATCTAAATTCATAACAGCACTAAATTTCGTATATCTAAAGATAGTGATTTGATAGGGGTAAACAATTATAATGATGAATATTAAAAAACGATATAGACTCTCTCCCTGCATATATTCTTTCTCTATAAATGCTGTATAAACTCCACTAGGTAGAATAATCCCACTTAATTTAGATATAAACATCATAAACGCACATCTTATCGAATTTTTAGTCATCTTTGCGGCTAATTTTTGAGAAATGAATTCGATAAGAAATATTGCTATTGTAGCCCATGTAGATCACGGTAAAACTACCTTGGTAGATAAGATTATACATGCGTGCAAGACAATAGATACTAGAAAGGAAGTCAAAGAACTAATTCTTGACAATCAAGATCTAGAAAGAGAAAGAGGTATTACCATTACGGCAAAGAATGTTTCTGTGCAATATAATGGTGTCAAGATCAATATCATAGATACTCCTGGTCACGCCGATTTCGGTGGAGAGGTAGAACGGGTATTGAAAATGGCGGATGGCGTACTACTCCTCGTAGATGCTTTTGAGGGAGCTATGCCGCAGACTAGATTTGTCCTTACAAAGGCGCTGGAACTAGGTCTTAAACCTATAGTTGTGGTAAATAAGGTAGATAAAGAAAATTGTACCCCAGAGGATGTCCAAAGTGATGTCTTTGATCTTATGTTTAACCTAGGAGGTACAGAAGATCAGCTAGACTTTGTAACATTGTTTGGTTCATCTAAGCAAGGTTGGATGAGTTTTGATCATGACAAAAAAACATCAGACATATTCCCATTACTACAAGCAGTACTGGATCATATTCCTGAGGCACCCTATCAAGAAGGCACACCACAGATGCAGATTACCTCACTAGATTATTCTAGTTTCCAGGGTAGGATTGCGATCGGAAGAGTCTACAGAGGAGATCTAGTGGAAGGTCAAGATTATATGCTTATCAAAAAAGATGGTTCCCAGAAAAAAGTAAGGATTAAGGAATTATACTCTTTTGAGGGACTAGGTAGACTGCGTACTACGGAAGTGAGGAGTGGTGATATCTGTGCTATAGTAGGTATAGATGATTTTGAAATTGGTGATACACTAGCCGATCTAGAAAATCCTGAAGCATTAAAAAGAATAGAAGTAGATGAACCTACTATGAGTATGTTGTTTACCATTAACAATTCTCCTTTCTTCGGTAAGGAAGGAAAATTTGTTACCTCTAGACACCTCAGAGATAGACTATACAAAGAGACTGAAAAGAACCTTGCCCTAAAAGTAGAAGCTACTGATACCGAAGACAAATTCAATGTGTATGGAAGAGGTATTCTACATCTATCTGTTCTGATAGAAACGATGAGAAGAGAAGGTTACGAACTACAAGTCGGAAAGCCAGAGGTTATTATCAAAGAAATAGACGGTATAAAATGTGAACCTATAGAAATTCTTGTAGTAGATGTACCGGAAACATATTCCGGTAAAGTGATAGAGATGGCTACTCAGAGAAAAGGTATGCTTAAGATTATGGAACCTAAGGGAGATGTACAACATCTAGAGTTCGAAATACCATCAAGAGGGCTCATAGGACTAAGAAATACTATGCTTACTAACAGTGCTGGTGAGGCCATCATGACACACCGATTCTTAAAATATGAACCACTCAAAGGAGATATAGACAGCCGAAATAAAGGATCTCTAGTTTCTATGGAGCAGGGACAAGCACTTGCCTTCGCTATAGATAGACTACAGGATAGAGGAAAGTTTTTTATCGATCCAGGAGAGCAAGTATATAAAGGTCAGGTGATCGGAGAAAATACCAGAGATAACGATCTAGAAATTAACGTTATAAAAGGTAAGAAACAGACGAACATGAGATCTTCTGGAGCAGATGACGCAACTAAGATTGCACCTAAGATTCAGTTCTCCTTAGAGGAGTCTATGGAATATATCCGAGAGGACGAATACTTAGAGGTTACACCACTAAGTATAAGGATGAGGAAGATTAAATAATCTATCCTTTCTTTAGGGAAAGTAAAATGCCTCGATACACAGACGTGTATTGGGGCATTTTATTTTCTAATAACCTTTTTGCATAACTATAAGAAATAATACTATATGATAGTATTACGAGATCACTATATCTAATCTATCGAAAATAGTTTAGATTCTCTTGGTAAAAAATTTAGTCCAGATGAGTTAGATAATGTATTTTAGATTATTTCATTATAACAGCATATAATATGCCCAAAGTGCTAATGAAACTACACTGCTGCATCACTACATGACGATTAAGCCAATAAATCACAGATATGAAATTATTCCTCTTATTATTATCAGCTCACCTTTGTGTACACTGCGGTAACGCGAATCTGATGGAAACGACAAAAGATAAGTTCGAGAAAAAGAACTTTACAACGACTGCGGGCAATATGCTAAAATATAGAATATACTTTCCTGAATTATACCAAGCTGGCAAAAGTGTACCCCTACTCTGCTTTCTTCATGGAGCTGGTGAGCGAGGCAGTGATAATACTAGCCAACTAGCGCACCTAGCAACATATCTATCTTCAGATTCTATACAAGCCCTGTACCCATCGATCATAATATTTCCTCAATGTCCAGAAAATAAGTACTGGGCCCATGTAGATATCACAGAAAACATATGGACTCCATCCATAAAGGAAAATCCGACAGAACCGATGCAAGCTGTGATAGAACTTTTGCAATCACTAGAAACAGATCCTCTCATTAGCGAAAAATATATTGCAGGTCTGTCTATGGGAGGTTTTGGAACCTTTGACTTACTTGCAAGAAATCTTATAGATTTTTCTGGTGCGATCGCTATCTGTGGAGGTGGTGATCTAGGTGCTGCAGAGAACATTTCTAAGGTACCCCTACATATTTTTCATGGAGCTAAAGACCCTGTTGTTCCAGTAGAACTATCGAGGTCGATCTACAAAGAACTTAAAGAAAAAAATAGTGAGGTATACTATACAGAATATCCAGATGGAAAGCACGACGTTTGGAACCGAGCAATGAAATCTGAGGGCCTATTACATTGGTTGTTTTCTAATAAGTAAAATTGTACTTTTAAACTTAGGAATACAAAAGTATTTATTACTCGAATAGTGTTTATGGGAATGAAAAAATGGTTACAGAGTACTAAAAAGGATGATAGGTCTGTATTATTTTTGCTTATCAGAGGTTATTTTTTTCTATCCATAATCTGTCTTGTTGCCTTGCTACTTCCTATATGTCAGAACGAGAAAACTTCCTTTGTAAACCATATCTTCTTTTCCGTATCTATAGTGAGTACCACGGGGCTAGCTCCAGCAGATTTTTCCGCAACTTATAATATTCTAGGTCAGATAATAAGCTTAGTTTTTATTCAGCTAGGGGGGATAGGCTATATGGCACTCAGCTCTTTTATCATTCTTAAGCAAAGCAGAAAATTACCTAGCCTATCAGCGCGTTTACTAAAAATAGAATTTAATCTACCTCGTAAGTATCCCTTAATAGATTTCATATATAGTGTATTCATTTTTACTTTTCTCATAGAATTTATTGGGGCTATATTTCTCTACATAGGTTTTCAGAATGAAGGAATAGAGCACCCTTTATGGAATGCTATTTTTCATAGTATTTCTGCTTTTTGTACGGCTGGATTTAGTTTGTTTAGTGACTCCATGATATCATTTCAATATAATAATTTCGTTACGAATACTATACTTGTATTATCTTTATTAGGATCTATAGGTTTTATCGTTCTATTAGATTTCTGGATGAAGATTATCCGGAAAAGAAAATCTATAACGCTTACTTCTAAGATAATTCTTTTAGGAACTTTCAGTTTTTGGATATTTGGTTCTCTAGCTATTTATCTTTCTGATAATATACTTACGAGTCTAGGATGGACAGGAATGAAGATTGCTATGTTTCAGAGTATATCTGCACATACAACTGTTGGTTTTAATAATTTCGATCTAGGTACCCTTAACTATGCAAGTATATTTATCATCATCGTACTTATGATAATAGGTGCCTCACCATCTGGTACGGGCGGAGGGATAAAGGTAACATCTATTTCTGCTCTGTTAGCTGTATTAAATGCCATTCTTAAACGTAAGCGCCACGTAACTTTCTTCAGCAAAGAAATCCCTGCATCTAATATCTACCTAGCTATCTCATCTACTGTTTTTTACATGATGATCTTGAGTATAGGCACCTGGATGGTTCTGATAGTAGAAAAGTCTAATTTCCCTTTTGAAAAAATTCTCTTTGAGGTGTCTTCTGCTTTAAGCACAGTAGGACTGTCTACAGGAGTTACGGCAGATCTACAAGACGGCAGTAAGCTTATTATTGCCCTGTGGATGTTTATAGGTAGGTTGGGTGTTTTGACTTTTGGTCTAGCGCTTATCTCTGAAAATCCACTCATAAGAAAAAAACCTGAAATAGAAGATATCGCAATTTAAGCTTATCTAGACAAGACTGTACTCTATAGCTTTCTTCACCATACCCGCTGTGTTACGAACTCCTAACTTATTGATGAGGTTTCTACGATGGGTTTCTACCGTTCCTAGGCTTATAAATAACTTTTCACCTATCTCATGAGAGGTCAATTCAGACATAATCAGCTTTAGTATTTCTTTTTCTCGCTTGGATATTTTAGGAATGAACGAATTTGTATGATTACTTTTGTTTGTTAATAACTGCATGAGAACATCTTTCTCAAAATGTTTCTCCCCATTATTTACATTTCTGATTGCTTCTACAAGTTCCTCCTTGCCACTATTCTTAAGTAGGTATCCTGAAGCTCCGAGCTCTATAAGTTTATGTATAAGTTTTTTCTCATTCATCATGGATAAGATTATTATCTTGACATCAGAATTGGTTTTCTTTAACTTCTTACAAACCTCCAAACCATTCATCACCGGCATGTTAAGATCTAGTAGAATTACATCTATAGTATTATCAGACATTACAGCTAAGGCTTCTTTTCCATTATAAGCTTTACCTACTATATGTATATCTTCAACACTTTTTAGCATGAGCTCTAATCCCTCTACTACTAGTTTGTGATCATCGGTAATAAGTAAATTAATCATATTGTAAATCTAAGTGGGTTATGTAAATTATCTCAATGTATCTATTTTTCTATAGGAATGTTAATCGTTACAGAAGTTCCTTTCCCTGGACTACTATTTATATCTATAATTCCATTAAGAAATTCCACTCTAGAAATAGTAGACTGCAAGCCTAGACTCTTTTTCTTTATAACATCTTCGTAGACAAATCCTACACCGTCATCTTCTATCAGCATTACAATTTCTTTATCATACTGCTGTAACTGAATTAAAACCTTATCTGCTTTCGCATATTTTACGATGTTATTACATAGCTCCTGTGTAATCCTGTATATAAATATTTCTTTTTTCTTGTCTTCTAATTTTGTCAGGTTCCTAATATCCAGATCAACATGTAACTTATGCACTGATCTCAATTCTAAAGCTATAGATTCTATAGAACTTTTTAAACCGTCTAATTTTAAAATGTTTGGCATAAGATCGTGAGATATCCTTCTAACTTCCGTACAAGCCTCGTCGATCATATTTTCTATCCTACCTGATCCTTTTATCTTTTTGAGCTTATCTACCTGATCTATTATATTAACATAATGAACTTTCACAGTACTGAGTAAACCACCTAGACCATCATGAAGATCTTGGGCGATCCGTGCCCGTTCAGTTTCTTGTCCTTCTAACAGTGCTATACTTCGAGAAATTTTATTCTCATTTTCTAACTGAGCGATATGTTGTCTGTCTATATTTTTTTGCTGAGCAAATATTTTAGCATTCAGCATGTTTCTTTTTCTCAAGTTCCAGAAGACAAATAGACCAAAAAGGGAGACAAGTAGTAAACCAGATAATAAATAATTTCTCTGTCTAGTTTTAATTTTCAGTTCATAGTCCTTTTCTATAGTCTGCAATTCTACCTGTAATCTATCTACATTTGCCTGAGACTCATCCAGAAACATAGTATCCTGACACAGGTTATAATTTTCTAAATAAACCAAAGCAACTTTGTTGTCTCCGATAGCTTTTCTATTCTCATAGATACTCTTATATAAGATCGCTCTCTGAGAGAGATTAGAAACATATTTTTTGTTTTCTTGTAAATATGCTAGCGCAGCCTTCTCATCACCTTTGTCGGTAGCTATACTTGAGAGTGCATAATATGTAGAAATCAATAAGTCCTTCCTATTCTGACGAATCTGTACAGGAACTAAGTCTTTAAGTTTTTGCTCTAATCGCTTATCCTTTATACCGAGGATCATCTGTGCTAAGTTATGACCTACATCACTATCGCCTGAAATATTAAACGACTTTCCTACTTTTATCATTTCTTCTAGATATAGGTTATAACTTTCATATTCCTCTGCGAGCAATGCAATTTCTACAATATTATACAAAACAATATACCTTCTCATAGCCTTAGAAGAGGCTGTCGCTTTGTAGGCATTCTCTAAAGCTTGCTTAGCATTCCCTTTATCATTTTTCTTTAGGTATATCTTAGCTAGTTCTAAATAACTAATACTAGTAGACTCCTTCTTATCATTATCTAAATTCCACTTTATCGACCTATTAAGATATAACATAGAGGTATCTATAAGTCCGTTCTGTGCGGCTATCGTTCCTCGTATACAATCTAATTCAGCTCCCATTTTCTCTAAATCCGTTCCCTGCACCTTATTATAAAATGACGCTAGTTTCTCATTATGTTCGCTATATATTTTAGAATACATGTCCAGCTTCATAGCAAGGTAATAAGCATAAACCTCACCATATAAGTAATCTATTTTTTCTGACTCTATTTCCACCTTATTAAATATAGCTATGGCACTATCTGGATGTTGAGATCTTAATTTTCTTCCCTCCATTATCATCGTATCCATTCTCTCTGCTTGCCCCTGTAATGAAGGAGAGAAAAGACAGAATATTATTATAGTTATACATCTTAGCATTAGTCATGTAGTATAGCAAGATCAAAACACAATATTCTGATACTTGGAAAACAATAGAAGAACTTATAGTATCACCGCATTATATATTTTTTGGAGAAATCAGTTTATAGATATTTTCATAGTTTAACTGCTTATCTATCTTAGCTATTTCAATCTCCATTTCCCTCAAACCCTTCTCCATTGGGTTTAATATCAAGTTAAACTCAACAAGCAGGTCTTGTTTTATTCTGTCGCACTCTGCGCTCAGATATGCCTCATATCCGTTACTCATAGACAATATCCTTTCTGATCCAGACGATCAAGTGAGTAATTAAATTAGTATTACTGCAAAAATATATAATCTAATTGTAAAAATCCTCTATGGAAACCAGTAGAAAATCTTTACTAAGTAGAAAATCTAATAGTAAAGTATAGTAAGTTAAATTGAATATCAGTAAGTACTCGTACGCTATCAAGCTAGCAGCAAAAATAGGAAAAATCGACTCTACATATTTTTAATTACTTGGTAGCACATAAAAGTAGACTGACCAAAAATGACAAAAACTACCTACTAAAACAAATAGGTGAAAGATTGCATGATTAAATTTTATTTTCGATATACTAAATATAAGGGCTCCCAGCGTATAAGATACTCCTCCAGCAAAAAGCCATTGCAGCCCTTCTTGGGACAAGCTACCCATCAGAGGATCTATGGCAAAAATAATTATCCAGCCCATAAGCACGTACATGATAGTAGAAACCGTATTGTACCTTCCTGTGAAGAATAACTTTAAAGTAATACCTATCATAGCCAATGCCCAAGAAACAAATAATATCACCCATCCGACCGTTCCGCTAAGTGTTATAATTGTAAAAGGCGTGTACGTTCCAGCAATCAAAACGTATATAGCTACATGGTCAAAAATCTTCATCCTATATCTCATTGCAGGCTCCTTTGCATTATGGTACAAAGTAGATGCTGTATACAGAAGAATGAGACTCACCCCAAAAACACCGGCACTAACAATGTGCCCTTCGCCCCCACATGCGGATGCTCGAAGAACTAATAGAATCAAAGCAACAATGCTTAAGAGACACCCTATACCATGAGAAATAATATTTATCTTTTCCTCTACAGGTGAATATTTACTCATCCTAGAATTTCTTTTCGATTTTTCTTTATCCGATTTTTACTACTCTATCAGTGATCGTCCGTTCAGATCATGTGTCAGAATATCCGTCATATAATCAAACCATGGTCGCACTGCTTTGTAGGTCTTTACAATTTCTTTTACAAGCCTATCATCTGTTGCTAATGCTTTAGGTAATTCCCTATTGACATAAAATTGTTTATACTTTAACAGATCGGCATCCGGATGTTCTTTGTCAAATCCTCTAGGTGAATTCTTCAACTGCTCCCCTTGTAATGTACCGAAGGTATCCACAAACTTTTTACTCTTCAGTAACTTCCTTAAAGGTTTAGGGTCAGCGGATATATGTTCTCTGATAAGTTTAAGATCGGAAGATTCTGGTGACCAGAAACCTGCAGCTATGTATACTTGTCTTGGCCCTATACTGAGATAATAACCGCCTCTCCTGTGCGCACCAGCTCTTGTAAATGACATCCTAAAATCTGGATTATACGGTGTCTTATCCTTAGAAAACCGAACATCTCGATATATTCTGTAAAGCTTACTTTTTTCTATCTCGTCTATCTTATTCAGTTCTGCTTCGATCTCAGACTTAAGTGCTTTGGCATTATCATTAGCCATCAAATATCTCGGTTTATGCTCACTGAACCATTCTCTGTTATTATTTTTAGAGAGATCCGCCAAAAATTTGAGTGAGGCTTTTTCTATTTTCATAATGCTATTGTTTTCAGGTAATATTACAAAATAAGACATTACAATTATCTATACTATCTATAAACCCAAATTATATTTCGGATTCTATACATAGTATCGTGCCATGGTCTTCTGCTTATACTGATGACAAGGAGTGCCGTCCTTTGGTCTAATATAATTCGATGATTGTACGAAAAAGAGTAAGTTATAAAATCAATAGATCCAATCACTCTAATAATTTACCGCTCCAATCAGAAATTTCTGAGGTGTCATTTATCACCTGCTTCAATTCTTCGCTCATCTTAATAAGCTCATTTTTCTTTACGATAGGCTCTTGATCTGAATCCCAGGAAGTTGTAAAATTATAGAGATATTCTTTATCATTTGTCTTAGGAAAATCTTTCCTCTGATGAGCCCCTCTGCTTTCCTTTCTTTCTATGGCAGATAATATAGTTACCTCTGCCGAAGCGATAGATCCCTCTAAATCAAAAGCTAACATTAAATCTTCATAGCCTTCGGAATCAGGCCGCACGTCTAATTTGGTAAGTGATTCTTTTATGGATCTTACCTCGTCAATTCCCTGAAGCAATAATTTCTCTTCTCTCATTACACCACAGTTTTTCCACATTATATTTCTGAGAGAACGTTGTAATGGCCTAGCTATAAGATCTCCCTTTTTTAAGAAGGAGTCTATCTTGTCATGTGCTTTGTTTATGCTTTTATTAGACCTCACCTGTTGAGATAAGTGAATCGAATGATCTGCCGCAGCATGGCCAGCACGTTTTCCAAAAATAAGTATTTCGGCCAAAGAGTTTCCACCTAACCTATTGGCCCCATGCAGACCACCTGCTACTTCACCTGCGGCATATAATCCTTCTATACAAGTGCTGTGTTCTTCAGGACTTACTTTTACCCCTCCCATGGAGTAATGTGCAGTTGGTGCAACTTCCATTGGCTGTTTAGAAATATCCAACATAAGTAGATCAAGAAACTGACGGTACATTCTTGGCATTTTCTCAATAATGAAGTCTTTGTCACGGTGAGATATATCTAGATATACACCTCCATTCTCAGTAGCTCTTCCTTCCATTATTTCTGTGTAGTTAGCCATAGCTATTCTGTCTCGTGTTGAAAGCTCCATACGATCAGGATCATATTTTGACATGTAGCGCTCTCCTAATCCATTTATTAGTTTTCCTCCCTCTCCTCTTACTGCCTCTGTAACTAAGGTCCCTGCGATACTTTCTGGTATCACCATTCCCGTGGGATGAAACTGCACCATTTCCATATCCGTCAGGGTACAACCAGCCTTCAAGGCAAGATAGAATCCATCACCTGTATTCTCATTTCTTCTAGAAGAGCTCTTTCTCCAGATTCTTGTATGACCTCCAGCTGCTAGGATCACTGAATCTGCCATAAATACCGTTCTTTGTCCATTCTTTATGTCAAATGTCATAGCCCCAAAGCAAGTACTGTCTTTAATCAATAATTCAGTTACATACTGTGAGTCTAAAATTGGTATTTTTAGTTCTTCTGCTTTCTTTATAAGTGCAAAAAGAATAGAGCGTCCTGTGTAATCTCCAGAATAACATGTCCTTCTATATGTGTGAGCACCAAAATATCTTTGATCTAGTTTTCCATTGTCTAAGGTGGCAAAATTAGCACCCCAATTATGAATTTCTTTAACTAATTCAGGTGATTCTTTTGCCATTAACTCAACAGTCCTTGGCTCTGCAATATTATAACCTTCTATCATAGTATCCGCAAAATGCTGCTGCCATGTATCTTTGGGGTCCACATTTGCCAAGGCCGCATTGATTCCTCCTGCGGCAAGGACAGTATGTACATCTTCCTTTGCTCTCTTACCAATAACTGTTACTTCTACTCCTGCTTTTTTTGCTTCTATCGCTGCTCGCAGACCAGCTCCACCACTACCAATGATTAAAACATTGGATAGCTGAGTATTGTGTTTGTTCATTGCTTATAATTTATTGGTTAAGAATTACATCGTTGTATACCTCCGTCTAACTAACTACTGAAATCAAGATTTGTTTAAGTTATACAAATCTATTTGACAGGTATATCTTATTGCTAAAATGAAGATATCTCCACTTTGATTAGCTTGCGCTATACCTTGACTAATATTTTTCTTCATCCAACCATTCATCAAAATTTTAGTGGCATTCCAGTGTATCTATCCATAGATAAGGAAGCGATTATATTTTACATGATATGGCTACCATTATTAGTGCTTTTACAAGATTTTACAACCATAGTTATTGTATAAGATTTTACGTGGAATTCATACTGATAAAAAGGGTGTTATAGTTTCCAACACTTTCTAAAAACTTTTACACCTTACTACTTCGCTTCATAATTTAGATTTCTCCAGTGCTCCAGATAATACTCCATAAGTATTGCCTGATCCAGAGTATTAGTAAGCACCTGTTCTACCCTTGTGTCTTTAGGGAAGTAAAATATATGCTCCATAGAATCCTCTTCTAGAAACTGAGTCGGAATGCCTTTATCAAATCGCATGTCTACTGCCTTCAATGATCCTATAATAAATCCCCAATTCCCGAATGAAGGAACATTAATTCTAAAGGGATAGGTATAAGTCAATCCAGATTTCTTCATCGTCTGATCTATACACCAGAAAGCATTTTTGGTCAGTTCTGGACTAGTGGCCTGTGTACAGAAAATACCATTGTAGTCTAATCGCGAGATGACGAGATTATAAAAAGCATTACTGTATAACCTAGAAAGACTCTCCGACGTAGGGTCAGGAAGGTCTGAGATAATCACATCATAACTACTGACATCATTCATAAGAAAAACGAAAGCGTCTTGATTGAGTACCTCTACCCGCTCGTCTTCCAGCGAAGATTTATTTAGTTCGTAGATAAGGGCATGTTGCTTTGCTATCCTAGTTACCGCAGGGTCAAGGTCTACTACTGTTACACTTTCTACAGAAGCATATTTAAGAATCTCTCTTACAGCTAAGCCATCTCCACCACCCAACAATAATACTTTTCTAGGCTGATCAAGTTGCATCATGGGCACATGGATCAGTGCTTCATGATATCTATATTCATCCTTAGAGGAAAACTGTATGGCACCGTTGAGATATAACCTAAATTCTTGATCCGTTTTTGTAAGCGTTATATCTTGATAAGGACTTAGTTCACTATAGATGACTGGAAACTTAAAAATTCCATTATTCCACCTATCTATGATAGACTTACTACAGATTAGACAGGTAAAAATGAGAACACTAATAGCAAAAAAAGAAAGCCACAAGACAAACTTTTTTTTCTTCTTGAATACTATTTCTTTAGAAAAAACAATGTATGTCAATATACCCACTAAGATGTTTAGATAGCCAAATATCAGTGACGACTTAAATGTGCCGACCACAGGTAGTAGAAAAAAAGGAAAAGCTAAGGTTGCAATAAGCGCCCCTAGATAATCAAAAGCAAGTATATTAGATATATTCTCTGACAGGCTCAGCTCAGATTCCAGAATCCTAGTAATTACTGGAACCTCTAAGCCAGTCAGTATCCCTATAAAAGAAATTATACTAAGTGTAAAAAAATTAAAACCAGAAAAATCAGCAACCGAAAAATAAAAGTATAGAAGCGGCACACTCAAGGCGCCTATAAGGCCTAATACAATCTCTATCTGTATAAATCTATACAATAGATTACCCTTAATAAATTGTGCCAGATAAGCTCCCACGCCCATGGCAGCCATATACACACCTATAATAAGAGAAAATTGCTTTATGCTATTTCCTAGAAAATATGAGCTTACGGTACTGATGAGCAACTCATACATGATAGAACACATGCCAACTATCAGGGTCGTCAGAATTAGATAATTTTTTTTGCTCATGTTAATATTGTTCTACTATTATATAGATTTAGTTAGATTTTGTAAATTTGACAAATTAACTTACAAAACATATCAAAATGAATAAAGAAATTAGTCTAGCGCGACAGTCTACTCTGTTTAGCATCTTCGCAATCTTATTTTTTTCTATGACCATAATCTCATGTGGTGGTGGCACTAGTTCTTCAGATGAATATACTACCACTACAGAATATGATCCTACACAGGGTATTATTACTGAGGTAAAAGAAACAGAGAAAGATCTTTATAAAATTACAGATGAGACGATTGTAGCAACGAAAGAAGACTCTAGGATCATAGCTGAATACCTAGACGGTGTAAGAGATACCTTTACATTAGAAGAAGCGCAATTAGTTGATGCTGACAACCCTAGAAGAAGCCGTATGAGACCACTATTGATGGGAGGGCTTATGGGTTACATGATGGGAAAAAGCATGTCGACTCCTACTTCTAGAAATGCCTATGCTACTGATGATGCCTACAAAAAATCACAAGCTAATAACTCTAAGCTAAAGTCTACTGCAAAAACGAAGACGGTAAAAAATAAAAAGTCAGGTTTTGGAAAAACTAAATCTTCCAAATCATATGGTGGATAGAATTGTTTCTCTTCCATCTAGAGCTAAAGATGAGATAGAAAGAAACGGTTTTGCTTGGTATCTGGAAGGTGATAACGCAGAGTACATTAATACAGATGTCATCACCGTAACAGAAGCCGAAGCAAGAGCATATACACAAGCAGCAGAGGAATGCTCTGATCTATACGACAAGACTTTCGAACATATAAAAAACAATAAGCTCTGGGATAAGATCGGTATCCCAGCAGCTATTGTTCCTCTGATAGAATTCTCTTGGGACCACGAGCAGCTACATATGCTGGGAAGGTTCGATTTTGCTGGCGGTATCGAGGACCTACCTATCAAGTTGATAGAATATAATGCTGATACGGCAACCTTGCTGCCAGAATCAGTGTACTTTCAGAGCTGGCTTACCGAACCTCTGCGCTTAGACTATAAAGGTCAGATAAACTATATCAATCTTAATTTAAGTCAGGAATTGTATAAGCTCATGCGGAACCAGCCTGGTGCAGAGCCTAACCTCTTAGTCATAAGTCTAGGTTACATCGAAGACCAACTTAATGCTAAGGTCATAGAAGGCATAGCCAGTCAAGCAGGTTTCAATGTTATGTACGCGGATCTAGAAGATGTTATATTCTCTGATGATGGCGTTTTTCTAGAGGATGAAGACGGAGACTACATTCCTTTTCCATATATTTTTAAGTTTGTGCCTTGGGAGTTTATTGCCTTTGAGGAACCTGAGCTTTTACAAATCCTCTCAGAGCTTATCATGAGTGATAAGATATATATGATTAACCCTGCCTACACACTAGCCTTCCAGTCTAAGGCTTTTATGGCAGAGATGTATCAGCTCTTTCCCGATAATAAATACCTATTACCTACCTACTACGAATCTAATCTTTTAGAAGGTGATGCTTATGTCAAAAAAACTATTTTTGGTAGACTGGGAGAAAATATATCTATCTATGATGCTTCCAATAACAAGATAGAAAAGACCAAGGGAGACTACAAACACTTTCCATCTGTCTACCAGAGATTTACAGAAATGTATAAGGATGAAGATGGAGATATCTATCAGCCAGGATTGTATATGGTCAACGGAAAAGCCTCTTGCTTATCTTTCCGTAGAATAGACAAACTGATAATAGATGATGATGCAGAATTTATCCCTCATTTGCTTTTTTAATATGAGTTATATCTCCTCTATTATATATCTGAGTAGTAACTTCTGATGCACCTAATTTTTCTTTTAGGAAATCTCCTAATCGCTCAGCTTTGAGCTGATCGCCACAGGTAAAAATATCTACCGCTGCATAATTATGTTCTGGCCATGTATGTATATTGATATGACTCTCTGCAATAACGACCGTACCAGATACCCCGTAAGGAGAAAACTGATGGAAAAATTGCTGCACTACGGTTACGCCTGCAACGGCGGCACTCTCTATCATGATCGCTGATATATAATCAACATCGTCTAAGTAAGCCTTATTACAAGCCACTAGCTCGAACATGTATTGTTTTCCTAAATGCATACTAATAGAATCTGATTTGTTTTATTATTCCATGCAAATAAATAGATGTTTTGCTACAATACCAAAGCTTCATGAAGTTTCTTTATATCGATAGTATAAACTAATGAGTCCATGAGTATATCGGCGCGTTTATATAATCGTTGCATTCTTCATGGAACATAGATCCCATCCAAATAGAATAAAACCCAGTGCCTAACAATAGATTATATAATCCATATCTAGCAACTCGGAAAGAGAAGGTTACAAAACTGGCAGAAACCAACTATTTTATATACTTATGATCCATAAGAACTAAATATATTTCTAGCTTGTAAATAAGTTTTCCAAGTCAGAGGTCGTTCCTTAACCTTCTCTACTTCCTGCGCTATAACAGATTTCAAAATTTCCTTCTCCGCAGCTATTGCTAATTGATTTTTGTACTTGTTGACCTCTTTGTCAAATATTAAGTCATAATCCACTTTATTCTTAAACCTAGAATTTACGGTTGTGTGGTGCGCTTTGTATAAGTACTCATGTTCGTCTAACTTATAATCGTAAGGACTCCTACTAGAAATAAGCTTGGTAAATATAGGTGCCGTTTCTATGGCAATAAACAAAAGTGTAATAAAAATACTAGCAAACCATATTGTACTACTTCTACTAGCTAGTCTTCCTAATGCATCTAGTTGAGCGGCAAAGCCATCTAAGGCTGATTGTTTCAGACTCACTAGCTGATCCTGCATAGAAGTTTCTAGATTTGCTATCTGTTTTTGCTTAGATTGTATAACTGGGGTAAGACTAGCAATCGTAAGTTCCAATTCATTTTGTGCCTGATCCGCATCAGCTTTCTTCGCTTTATAGATAGGACCAAGATTTCTCTTCATAGATCCTCCCGTTCCGTCTGCCTCTTGTATAGCGATCAGATTCATCGCATCTCTTTGCACACGTTTTTGTTCTACCTGTACATTCAGCGCAAACACATCATTTTTTAGACTGTCTATAGCAGGTAGAAATCGAGTTTTTAGCTTATCCTCTTGTACCTTAAAAACCTCTTGTTCCATACTTACTAGTTCTGCTCTGATCTCAGATTCGAACAGCTTAAGTTCTAGCGGCTTAGAAATAACAAAGGCAATCAGTAGCGCCAGAAAAATCCTAGGCGTAGCAATCAGAAATTCCTTGAAAAAGTTATCCTTCTTCTTCATACTCATCACAATATATCGATCAAGATTAAAAATCATCAGACCCCACAACAGTCCAAACCCTATCGCAATAACATAAGAATGAAAAACAGTGTAGACGGCAAATCCCGCAGCAACTGTTGCAAATATTCCAGTAAAAAATATAGTTGCTCCTATACCTGCATATTTGTTAGAATCGGTAGGTGTACGCTTAAGTATAGGTTCATGAATTCCAGAGCAGAAATGAAAAAAATTTTTGATAGCTGACATAAATTATAGATTAGTTTTCTGTAAAAAATACCGATAGAATTAGCTCCACCGATATAATACTTTTAAACTAATTATAATATTGCTTCTTCTTGTAGTAAACTCGACAAGTAGGGCTTTTCTTTCTATGAATTCTCGAAAAAGTAAAATACATCCCACGAGTGTTCCTAATTCATAGGAGTACAATCTTATAATCAGATCGTTTAGGTGAGTATCCACTGAGAGTATCACCATAAGTTTCTAATAAAAATGGCTCTATGGTTGTGCATTCTTCGTTAGGCTGCATAGTGTATAGGCTTGCGTGTCATTTATAAGTCCGCTTGTAAATCTATATAAACCCTTTCTACTCCATTTTCACTATTCTGTAATTTCCTCAGCATCCTCCTCAGCGTTTAATCCACACGAAAAGATCAATTTACATTCTACCATGAAACCAGAAAATCTATCTTTACATCATGAAACACAATATCTCAGATACTATTGTAGCACTCTCCACACCCCCAGGATTAGGTGCAGTAGGAATCATAAGACTATCAGGAAAAGATGCTATCACTATTTGCGATAAGGTATTTTTTGGAAAGAACCTGACTCAAGTGGATGGAAACACCATACATTATGGGAAAATAAAAAACGAAACAGGCAAGATTATAGACGAATGTCTTGCATCCGTATTTGTTGCGCCCAGATCTTATACTAAAGAAAATGTAGTCGAGATATCGTGTCATGGCTCATCTTATATTATAGAACAGATCATCCAAGTATTTCTGAGAGCAGGTGCTAGACATGCCGAAGCTGGTGAATTTACCCTACGTGCTTTCCTTAACGGACAGCTGGATCTAAGCCAGGCTGAAGCAGTAGCAGATCTGATCGCATCAGATTCTTCTACAAGTCATGAGTTAGCTATGAAGCAGATGCGTGGCGGCTTCTCAGATCAGATAAAAGAACTACGACAAGAACTGATAGATTTTGCAGCGCTTATAGAACTAGAACTTGACTTCGGAGAAGAGGATGTACAGTTTGCCGACAGAGGTAAGTTAGAAGAGCTTGTTGTAAAAATCCAAACGGTTATAAGACAGCTTATAGATTCCTTCCATCTAGGTAATGTATTGAAAAACGGAGTTGCAACAGTTATTGCAGGAAGACCTAATGCAGGGAAATCTACCCTACTTAATGCTCTGCTCAATGAAGAAAGAGCTATTGTAAGTGATATCGCTGGAACTACAAGAGATACTATAGAAGAATCACTTAATATAGATGGCGTCCAGTTCCGACTCATCGATACCGCGGGCATAAGAAAAGCTCAAGATAGTATCGAAAAAATGGGTGTCGACAAGACTATAGAAAAAATTGCGAACTCCACGGTTGTCGTATATATGTTCGATGTTACAGAGACAACTCCCGAGGGTCTATGGGAAGATATAGAACGTTTTCTACAAGGTAGTAAGGCACTTACAGCTGGCAGCAATCAGATATTCGTTGCTAACAAGATGGATCTCAATCCATACACTAAACCGGAAGCTTACTACAAAGAAAATCTTATCACTAAAAACAACCTCATCTCTGCTTCTGCGCTGAACAAAATGAATATAGAAGCATTGAAAGATTTACTTGTAAAAACAGTCATAGATAATCCTCAACAGATGGATCAGACTATCGTAACTAATTCCAGACATTACGACGCACTGAACAAATCTAATGAATCCCTCCATGCTGTCCTTACAGGATTACAGAGCGGCATTACTGGAGATTTTATTGCCATGGATATCAGGCAATCTCTGAATTACCTAGGGAGTATAACTGGAGAAATCCATACAGATGATCTACTAGAAAGTATCTTCAGTAGGTTCTGTATTGGAAAGTAGGTGACAGCATCGTCCGTAGACATCTATGTTATCTAGAATTAGCTGATACAACTTCAGCAATAAAGGATTTAGAAATTCTTCATGAAAAATATAATTACAATACCCTATACTCTATCTTAGAATTAGAGCTGTAAACAAGACACTGGACAGAAATAAAAAATATTTCCACCAAGGTAATAACCTTTCTCAACAAAAGGCAAAACGAAGATACGAGTACTGTGGATATCGGAATCCATATGAGTATTCTGGAGTTACATCTGATGGCAGAAAACATATTAGAATTTGAAAAGTATAGCTGTTTTCTAGAAGATCAAGAATTAATTAACTATACCGCAATCTATGAATATCTCAAAATTCTAAATAATATCAGAAAGGGGAATTACAGTAAACTAGATCAATCCAGACTGACCCGTATTATTCTACAAACTGGCTATAAAAATGACAAATGGAACTGTAAGCTTATCAGTTACTGGGAAAAAAAATTCGAGATAGAACTATAATAAGAAATAGACGAAATGAATATTCATATTTGTCCATGATACTCGATTAGCGAACTTTTAATCATGCAATCCAGTAGCTAATGGATATATAAGTACCTGATTCTATTGCTCCCTTAAAATATTCCTTTTTTTACTAAGTTTACAGGATGAAAATAAACCCTATATATTTAGAGTACCTTATTCTTATCGTAGTTACCATTGTTGTTGTAAGCATACTTGTCTACTTGGTAAGAAAAGCTTTAGATTTTCTCATCAAGAAAAACAGCTCACTTCTTAATACTGATCCTACAAATTTTATATTTCTAAGAAATTCTATATCCTACGTTCTATATGCAATAGGCCTCTTCTGGATCTTCCATAAGATACCTTACTTTAGTGCATTGGGGAATGCCATGTTCGCTGGAGCTGGTGTGCTGGCTGCCGTAATAGGATTCGCATCACAAAAGGCTTTTTCTAATATCATAGGAGGACTGTTTATACTTATTTTTAAGCCTTTTAGAGTAGCTGATGTTATAGAAATTTCTAATAGCCGAGTAGGAGTAGTAGAAGAAATAACCCTAAGGCATACCATAATCAGAGACTTCGAAGCTAGAAGAATTGTTATTCCTAATAGTCAGATCAGTGATGAAACTATCATCAACAGTAGTATAACCGATGATAAAATACGAAAGCATATAGAGGTAGGAATTTCCTACGATTCTAATGTAGATCATGCTATGCAGATAATGAAAGAAGAAATCTTACAGCACGCACTTTTACTAGATAATAGAAGTGAAGAAGACAAAACGGAGGGTATAGAAATAGTGCCCGTGGTGCTTCTCAGCCTAGGCGATTCTTCTGTAAATCTAAGAGCTTACGCATGGACTCAAAATGTAAGCGATGCTTTCAAGCTAAAATGCGATGTTCTGAAAAGTATAAAAGCCAGATTCGATAATGAAGCGATAGAAATACCCTTCCCTCATAGAACACTAGTAATGAAAAAAGGAGCATCTGCTCAACTAACTGAAAACAATGAATAAAACTAACCCACAGTCTAAAAAAAAATCTAAATCGAAACAGGGTCTTGCTCCAGGCTCTATTGTATTTACAGGTAATAGAAAAGTAGAAAAAGTACAACTACACCATCTTAGATATAATAAAGAGACACACCAGGAATTAGTCCTCAATAATCATTCTGAAATTATATTAGAAGACAATGATAACTTCATAGATTGGTATGACTTAAGAGGTATTCACGACGAAGAACTTATTACCAATATTGGTCAAGCTTTCCATATACATCCATTAGCTCTAGAAGTAGTCCTGGATATAAACCATAGACCCAAGTACGAAGAATACTTGTCGGGAACACTAATCCTAATAAAAGCTATTAGTTTTTCTAAAGAAAAAAAGACAGTTCAGCTCGAGCATGTAAGTCTTTTCTTTTCTAAAGACTTGCTTATCTCATTTCAGGAAGACCACTCTGACGTATTCGCTAGTGTAAGAAAAAGAATACTGAGTAAAAAAGGAAGGATAAGTGATCGAGGAGCTGACTATCTTGCCTTTGCCCTTGCTGATGCCATTGTAGATAATTATTACCTAGTATTAGATGAGGTAGAGAGTAATATAGAAATTCTAGAAGATAATATCCTGGAAGGACAAGAAATTCAAATCAAAGAACAAATACATCATCTCAAGAAACAAATAATCCTTATAAGAAAACAAGTAGCACCACTTAGAGAAGCTATCAGTAAGTTTAGCAAAACTGATAGCGATCTAATAGCGGATTCTTCTCAATTATTTATTCGAGATCTCTACGATCATACCATACAAATTATGGATATGATAGATTCTCATAGAGATATTCTCAATGGACTCCAAGATCTATATATTTCTGAAATCTCTAACAGAATGAACCAGATTATGAAAGTCCTAACGATCATAACAACGCTGTTTGTCCCCCTGTCTTTCCTTGCAGGTCTTTACGGAATGAATTTTGATCATATCCCCGAGTTGCATATGAAAAATGGATATTATATACTACTAGGCATAATGGTGACATTAGTGATCATTTTGTTATCATGGTTTAGAAATAAGAAGTGGATTTAGTTTCCTCAGGACCTATATCATCATGTCAATGTTTACCTGCTTCTATTATGTGGTTAAATAATATAATATTTATAATTTTTATAACATCTCTGTAATCCCCTTATGCTTATCTTGTGTTAAACTTACTGTAGCAATATGCAATTACGTACTAGAGATCATAAACAACTAAGATAATGAGACGATGGAAGTCTTGGACCCTTAGGATCATACTCCTACTTGCTTTACTACTACTTGTAGCTCTACTTCTATTACAGACTAGCTATGTCCAGAACAAACTTTCGGATATTCTCCTGGGCCAGCTTTCAGAAAAGTATAATGCCCAGTGGGAAATCGGTAATATTCATGTCAATTTTTTTGATGAGATAAGTGCTGAAAATATTATTTTCCTAGATCAACAAAACGACACCTTACTTGCTAGCGAAAAGCTGCATATAGATATTTCAGTTTGCTCTCTCTTCGGTAAACAGATTACTATCGATGAAATTAGTTTCCAAGGACTCAAATCTCATATCTATAGCCTAGAAAACGAAACTTACAATTATGATTTTCTACTTTCTGATGAAAATATGACAGAGCAAGAAGATGATGATATTTCTAAAACAAAATCATGGCAATTCTCTATAAAAAAATTAAACATCTCTGATCTGGATTTCATCTATAAGAACGCTACCACTGATTTTTCTATAGAAGAGAAAGAAATTGCTATTTTCTTCGACAAGATCGATCTGGATAACGATATAGTATCCGCTACCTCCCTCTCACTAAGAAACGGAAAATCAAAAATTATAAGTTCGGATGATTCAGAAAATACAGAGCTTGCTTCCAGCTTTTTCCCCGATCTAGGATTAGGTCTCTATGTCAATCAATTAAATATAGAAGATCAGATCATAGATTATCGTGACAATGCAAGTACCTATAAAAACATACATCTAGAGCTACTCGCAGAAAATGTCAAAACAAATGATACCCAATTAGAAGCGGAAATAAACGCTTTGAAATTTCATCATCCAGATATATTAGAAAATGCTCATATAGTCGGTTCTCTACATATCGCAGAGAGAATTGTAGAACTTGACAAACTAGACTTCACATCAAAAAATAATACACTTACAACTGAAAAATTTATTTATAACGCAGAAGCAAAAACAGCATTAGAAGCAAAGAAACTAAACCTACATCTAAGTGGAGCATTCCTAGATAGATTTAGAAATTATATTCCTGCACAGATAGATCTCATATCTGGCATACCACTCACGCTTAATGCAGACAAACTAAAATATACGGATCAAAAATTTGTTACTTCACAATTTAGACTCAATTATGGAAAAGCGATTCAGTCAGAAATAGAATTACAAATAGATGAATTAAATAATATCGGTAAGTTAAACATCAGATCTAGCATTGACAGACTAACGATCGATATCCCGACACTAAGAAAACTTATTCCAGCTATAGAAATTCCAGAAAGATTTGCAACTTACGATCGGGTCGACGTAGCAGGAGAAGTCTATGGAAACCTCTCTCAACTTTTCCTTAAAAATACCAACATAGAAATAGAGAATCAACTTAAGACAAAACTCAGCGGATCAGTATTCAACATAGGCAATGAAAATAAGCTTTCCTATGATTTACAACTGGATTACATAGATACAGATATACAATTCCTACAACTAGATAGCATAGAACTTGTCGACATCCCCAGTCTGGGCAAAATAAACTATGCTGGAATTCTAAAAGGAGACCTGGAGAAAATAACAATAGATGGTTTGCTAATATCTGATATAGGGCAAGCTAAAACAGATATTGATATCGTCTTTCCTACTGGAGAAGCACAACTAAGCTATGAGGGGGACATTCATCTTATAGAGCTAGACATGACCACCTTCCTAAAAAGAAATGATATCGGTAAAGCAACACTCCGCGCCTCTATCGATGGTAAAGGTCTAGATCTAGACAACTTAGAAGCCATTCTCTCAGCTAGTGTAGATCATATCCAATACAAGGACTACGACTATAATAATATACGTATCAACGCTACTATACTAGACCGAAAAATAACATCAGATCTAGACATCAAAGATGAAAATATAAATTTAGCTTATAATGGTATAATAGATATAAAAAGTGATAAGTATACCCTAGATATAGAAGGAGAAATAGATACCCTAGCACCTAAGAGCTTAGGATTTCTAGAAGATGATTATAGATTCAGTGGTAGAATAAGCGCTAAGATAGATCTTCCTTTACAGGAGGGTGAGACAGCTAGTCTAGACTTAGATGAGCTATATGTAAGTCTAGATAACAAACAGTTCCGTGAAGACTCCGTAAGAGTTCTATTACACAAACGAATAGACACAACCTACCTAACTACACATAGTAGCTATATAGATATTATTGCCCAAGGTATCTATGAACCTGAGAAAATATGGAGCGGCATACAACAAACTATCAATCATTATTATACTATTTCTGATACTATAGAAGTAGATGCAATCGATGGATTTGTGCAAGGTAATGCAATATTAAAAAACTCAGAGATAATTAATTTTTTCCTTAAAGATAGATATGTGTATACTAAGGGTGCAAATATTAATTTCAAAACTGACTTTCCTTCTCATTTCATAGATGCCTCGATCATAGTAGACAGTTTAGTGATAGATAAGCATCATACAGATTCCTTGTATATAACAGTAGCAGAGTCTGACGAAAGATTAGTGTTACAATCTAGAGCTATCGCCACCTATCTAGAAAATAAGTTTCTCCTTCCTGATCTTCTTTTTACAAATGAGATTGCAAAAAATAAAGTCCTATCTACTCTTAGTGTCGGAAATGATGCAGTAAGTGATGCAGAACTATATCTTTCAACCCTACTGTCTAAGCAAGATCATTCTACTCAGTTAATCTTACAAGATAGTCTGTTTTTTAATAACACAGACTGGCAGGTAGATCCACAAAACAGTGTAACATTAACAGGAGGAAAAGTGCTTGTAGACCAACTTAACATAACTGATACTAAGCAATCCATATCCATAAGTTCTGAAGACACTGTAGGCAACGATTATAAATTAAACTTTGTAGACTTTGATGTCAATTCCATCGTACAAATATTATACAGCGATACGGTACAATTATCGGGATTTATTGATGGATATGTAGATATAAAAGATCTAAGAGAAAATATGTTCTATCTGATACAACTGGATGTAAACGATATCGTATATCAGGATATCCCCGTAGGTAACCTAGAAATCAGAGCCACTGAAAGCCAACTGGATGGAACTATAAATTCGAATATTAGTCTCACTGGAAAAAACAACTTGACTGGCCAAGGCATATACGATCCTAGTGTAGAACATCTAGATCTTACATTAGATATTGTTACGCTAGAAGCACGCCTCTTAGATCTTTTTCTATATGGCACCATAGCTAATACTGAGGGAATAATCTCTGGAAAAATAAGAGCTAACGGACACAAAGATATGCTTACCGTAGATGGCGATATAGCAACAAACTCGCTAAAGAGTACAATTATAGCAAATAACACCGCTTATGATTTTGGCAATCAACAGCTGAGTTTTGATGAAAACATTATCGACATAGGAGAACTTGTCATAGAAGACAAAGAAAAAAATAAAGCTAAGATTGTAGGACTTATTTATCACGATTTCTTTGCCGACTTCGTACTCGATCTTTCTGTCTACACGGATAAGTTTCTTTTCCTTAATTCTACGAGCCAAGAAAACCCAATACTCTATGGAGATATATTCTTAGGTGCAGACATTAATCTCTCGGGACCGCTAGATCTCATACAAGTAGATGCACTTGCAGAAACTAGAGATAATACAACCATAACCTTATCCCCTTTTTCTGAAACAGAATCTATACTGAAAGAAGAATTTTTAAGTTATGGAAAACCCGAAGATTTCGAAAAAGTAAATACAACTAAGCTTGTAAAAAGCGCTAGGAAGTATCCATTCGATGTGAACCTTCTGCTCGAAGCTACAGATCTAGCAGCGATGAGGATCATAGTAGATCCTATCTCAGGTGACAAACTGGATGTAAAAGGAAGTGGTAACCTGAGAGCTAATCTAAAGCCCGATGGAAGTCAAGAAATTTTTGGACTGTATAAGATAAGTTCTGGAACCTATTCTTTTTCATATGGAGACTTTGTAACCAGAAACTTTATCATCAGTCCAGGCAGTACCGTGAAGTTTGTAGGCGATCCACTAAATGCTGAGCTAGACATCACAGCAATTTACGAAGTATATACCTCTACTTACGAACTTATAAAAAATGAACCTACCCTAGACGACAATGAGATTAACAGCTCTAAAAACAGAACTAATATAGAGGTCTCTCTGACACTAAAGGGAAAAATACAAGCTCCCGAAATCAGCCTTGATATCAATACCTCAAATTCAAATTCTGGAAAAGTTCTCGTCGCCGTAGAGCGGAAACTAGATGATCTAAGAAACAATACCAACGAACTCAACAACCAGGTTTTCGGACTACTGATTTTTAATAATTTTATTCTTAGTAATAATAACTCTACTGCATTGAGTGGCGTAGGAACAGGCATCGCACTCAATAGTATAAGTGGTCTTATCTCTAGCCAACTCAATAAACTGGCAAACAATACCATAAAAGGAGTAGATATAAACTTCGATGTTGCTAGCTATAATTCTAAATACACCAACGAAGGAGCTGGAGGTAATATAACAGAGCTAGGACTCAGCGTATCTAAGCAATTATTTAACGAGCGTCTTATTGTCAAAGCTGGCGGAAATATAAATCTGGAAGAAAATGGCAATACAAGCCAGTATTCATCTATCATAGGAGATTTCGTTCTGGAATATAAGCTGACAGAAAAAGGAAATTATAGAGTTCGTGTTTTTTCTAAGAGTAATTATGACAGACTCCTCAATGAAAATTCGAACAAGAATGGAGTAAGTTTATATTTCAGTAAATCTTTTGATTCTAAGACCGCCCATAGAAAAAATGACTAGATTCATTTCCAGACATATAAGATTACTTTTCGCTGCATTTTTTTTGCTAACCGCTTATAGTTGTAGTGTTACAAAAGGTCTAGAAAAAGATGAATATCTATATAAAGAAACGCAGATAAAAATAAGTGACGAAACTGAAATACTAGGAGTTCCCGATCTCAAAAGCAATCTAGATCTTATCCCTAAGAAGGGCACTAATTTTGGATTTCTTAATGCTAAAATTGGCTTATATAATATTTTTAAAGAATCTGGAGAAACGGGTCTCAAGCACTGGGTGAAATATAAGCTAGGGGACAAACCTGTAATCTTTTCAGCTAAACAATTAGGAACAACCGAAGCTAAGTTAAGTTATTTCCTTAACGGCAAGGGTTACTTCAATTCTACTGTAAACTGTAAAGCAGAGAAAAAAGACTCAATAGCTACTGTGCATTGTGCCGTAGATCTAGGACCAAGATATACGATTGATAGTGTTGCATATCCTACAGATAGTCTCTTTGAGCAATTAACTTTTGCCAACTTACTTAAATATATAAGTTGGAATAATAATGGTTTCTATGATAGAGATAAGCTACTGTATTATAGAAACTATATCGCTCAGGCTGCTAATAATCAGGGATACCTAGATATGGGAATAGAGCATGTCTACTATTACCTAGATACTACTGCAGGAAATCATACCGCAGATTTATACCTTAGGATTTTACAGCCAGAAGATAGTACTTATCACAAACGATATCTCCTCAATGAAATAAATATATACCCAAACTATTCTATAGAAAATAAAAATAACGAAATAGAAAACGTTTATAAAATTTCAGAGGGTATGTATATTCACGAGCGAGATTTCTACATATCTCATAGTCTGCTGGATAGACTAATACTAGAAAATCCTACTAAATGGTATAACAAAAAATTAGAATCTAAATCTCTTAATAGGCTACTGGATCTAGGACTTTTTAGATTTGTAAACATAAAGAACGAAGCGGTAGAAAATGATTCCCTACTAGGAATCAGACAATCGATATACCTGACACCAGAACTAATGCAGAGTGTCTCGGGAGAACTAGAGCTAAATAATCGGTCTGGCAATTTTTTTGGAGTAGGTGCCGCCGTTACGTACAGACATAGAAATATTTTTAAACATGCAGAAAACCTTAAAGTAAGTATTTCTGGGCAATTAGAAAACCAATTTGGAGATGGACTAAGCTTGATCAATTCATCTGATCTTAACGTTTCTGCAGAACTGAGTTTCCCTCGTCTTATCATCCCCTTCTTTGACATAAAGGAGAGCTTAAACTATATCCCAAGAACAATTATCAACTCTAACTTCACCTACCAGAGACGAACACAGTTTTACACCATAGAAAGCTGGCAAGCGAAATATGGTGTACGATGGAGAGAGACCGATAAAAAATCTCACGAGTTCTTCCCTTTAAATGTCACACAAGTAAGCGTATCGGACAAGTCTAATAGCTTCCAAGAAATATTAGACGATGATATAAGACTTAAACGATCCTTTGAAAATGTATTGGTGGCGGGCTTACAATATAATTTTATTTTTTCAAATCAGGCAGGTAATACGGATAGGAAGTTTAGATATTTTAGATTTGAGATCGAGACAAGCGGTAATTTGTTTAGTCTTTTTGGAAGTGGTAAAGGCGTAAACAGTAAAGAAATTCTTTCCATTCCATTTGCACAATTTTCTAAATTCAGTATAGATTATCGACAGTATTTTCCTTATGGAAATTCAGATATCGCCACCCACTTTGTCTTAGGATTAGGACTAGCATATGGCAACAGTGATGAACTACCTTACATAGAACAATACCTCATAGGGGGATCTAATAGTTTAAGAGCTTTTCCATTAAGAGGTATCGGCCCAGGGAGTTTTGCAAGGGACCCTGCTCTGGTAGGAGATCCTACAATTAGTCAGTTTATAGACCAGACTGGTGACATGAAGTTAGAGATGAGTGTAGAGTATCGGTTCCCCATTATAAGCTATCTAAAAGGGGCCGTCTTTCTAGATGCTGGAAACGTATGGCTCATCAATAATGAGATATTACCTGAAGGCAATTTTAGATTTAAAAATTTTTATAGGAACATTGCTATAGGGACGGGAGTCGGAATTCGTTTAGACTTTGGATTTTTTCTGATCCGACTAGATACTGCATTTCCCCTTAGATCTCCTAAATTTCAACAAGGATTCGCCTGGGATACAGGAGATATAGATATTCTCTCTGGAGATTGGAGGAAAGAGAATCTCCAATTAAATTTAGGTATAGGCTATCCTTTCTAAATTTTCACTCTTATTTAAGATATATTAGATTCTTTACACAGAAGAGATTATCTTACCGTTATAAATTTAAATCTCAGTATATGAACCATGTCCTATTAATTTCTAATCTAATAAAAGAAGACGCCTCAGACCACGTAACTTACGCTGCTAAATTCTGTAAGCATTACAAATCTAAGTTACACGTATTACATATAGATAAAAACCTAGATCCCGTACTTGTATCTTCTCCTTACTACTATGATAATTTTAAACTAACGTATAAGAGCGAACTAAAGCAAAAAGTTTCTCAAAAATTCAGGGAGCTGACAAAAAATATAATAGACTCTGAATGGGTAGATATCAATATTCATCATGGTAATGAGGAGCATGTGCTTAAGTCATTTATTCATGAAAACTTTATGGATCTTATAATTATCGATGGTCTTCTTGTGCAAGATGACGATGACATATCTAAAATCAGAACACTTCTTTTCAATGCTATAAATACCCCCTTACTCGTCATACCTGAGTACCAAGCATTCACCCCTTTAAAAAAGTTCAATTTCCTTACAAAACATTCAAAACAAGACATAGAAGACTTGGCATCCCTTCACTCTAAATTCCCTCGCTCCGAAATTATTCTTACCCATCTATCAGAAGATAAGATAGAAGAAGACGTGACTATGAAAAATGATAAGTGGTTAGCATATACTAGATCTAATGTCAAAAAGAACATAAATTATCAATCGTTTAATCACTCTCTGCAAGATTATATTAAAAAAGAGAAAAAGGCTGCCAATTCTGATTATGATGCTTTTGTTTTTACGACGCATAAACGAAATTTCTGGAAAAGACTAATCGATCCTAGTACAACAATAAGTTTTCTGAAGAACTTACAAATACCAGCGCTAGTATTTAAGACAGAGGAGAAATAATTATTTTATAAGCGTAAATTCTATATGAATAAATATGCTCCAATTAGATGTACAAACCTCGCGTCAAGGATAGTAAGTAACTGCCGTAATATAATGAAGGCAGTGTGCGTAGCACCGTAGCAAAGCGGAGTACTGAATAGCCTGACCTGAGGGTAACGAAGGTGACGCCCAAATATAAATTATACTGATCCGACCTATAAAAATTAATTTTGTGCAGAATAAAAAAACGACTATGGTTATCACGAATGCTTTACTAGATAGATGTAGATCAGCATGCGAACTATGTGCCGCGACATCAGAACTGACTGCTTATATTGTTATGCCCAAGACTGGGGAAACGATAGAAGAACAAGTTGCTGTATGCCGCACCTGTAATGATGCTTTAGAAAATAATCCGACAGAACAAGTGGACCACTGGAGATGTCTCAATGATAGTATATGGAACCCAAATCCAGCTGTACAGGTTACGGCTTACAGAATATTGCATGCTATGGAAGAAGAAGTCTGGGCGCAAAATCTAGCGAATATGATGTACATGGATGAGAAAACTATGGAATGGGCACATGCAGGACAAGTCGGCACCCCTGTGGGTATTATACACAAGGATAGTAACGGAAATATATTATCTACCGGAGATACTGTGACACTTATCCAAGACCTCAATGTAAAGGGCGCGAACTTTACAGCAAAACGTGGAACCGCTGTCAGACGAATAAGATTAGTCCACGATAATCCTGAACATATAGAAGGAAAAGTAGATGGACAACAGATCGTTATTCTTACTAAATTTTGTAAAAAATCTAACTGATATTTTCCAGACCATTACAGCATATCATATCAACTTGTATATCCCTATGGTGTTAAAGAAAAAAATAAATTTGCATGCTTTATGAATATTCAAATGCTAAACTAAACTCATTATTCATCCTTACAGATAATGTACATCGGGATGCCGTAGCATACAAAAAACGTAATGATATTATAAAATTCCTTTGGAATAGAGGCGATGAGACCATCTCGCTTTCTATAGATGGTATAAATCTGGATCTACAAGCCGATCAGCTGACTACGGTTACCTATTTCCATAAGGTAAAATATCTTGATAAAGAAAAGAAGCTTACTGGCCTTTTGTTCAATAGAGCATTCTATTGTATTGCGGATCACGACACAGAGATAGGCTGCAATGGTATCTTATTTTTCGGCACACAGGATCTTCCCGTCATATCCCTAAATGCAGAAAAAAAAGAACAACTCAACTTACTATGGTCAGTAATTATCAATGAGTTTAGAGAAAAGGATAACATACAGGGAGAGATGTTACAGATGCTTCTAAAACGATTTATAATATTATGCACTAGACTTGCTAAGGAACAACTTATTACTAGAGATCTACAAGATACTCAGATAGATATAGTAAGAAAGTTCAATGTACTGGTAGATATCCATTTCAGAGAAAAAAGAAAAGTAAAAGATTACGCAGAATTATTATATAAATCTCCGAAAACGTTGTCAAATCTATTTGCTATATACAATCAGAAATCGCCGCAGCTTGTCATACAGGAAAGAGTAGTATTAGAAGCAAAGAGATTACTGGAATTTTCGGATAAGCAGAATCAAGAGATCGCTATGAATCTGGGTTTCGATGATCCCGCTCACTTCTCTAAATACTTCAAAAAAACAGCACTTATGACTCCTAGCAAATATAGAGCGATGAAAAAAATCTAAAATAATTTACTTCGGCCCTACACTAATAGGAAATGATATTTAGAAAAAGATTAGTGTTAAGTCAACCTTAAAATCTGTTTCTCTCCATAAGATCCATTAGTATTATGGTTGTAAATAAGTCTTACATGTGACCAACTAGAATTTGTAATGTCTCTAGAGAGTTAATAGTTAAAAAATTGGATTAAATTAGTTTGAAAATTTCTCAGTTTTAATGTGCTATATAACCCACAAAAAAAAGCTGCTGCAACAGGGTATGTTAGAAGAGAAGAATCTCGTACTGGAGGAGACAGAAGATGAAGAGCTTATTACATATGCAACAACAAAGCATCGTAGTAAAGTTCTGGGTATTATATATGACCGTTACGAACAGAGAATATTCTTTAAAGCTTACTCCATGCTGCGAGACAAACAGGCAGCTAAGGATTTGACACATGATATATTTATAAAAATTTTTTTGAATCTATCAAAGTTCAAAACTAATTCCAGATTTTCACTATGGATACATTCTATATCAGTGAATACATGCCTTAACTACATAAAGAAGAATAAGAATATTGTTGTATCTGATATGGAAGAACTGGAAGAGGATATAAACTATTCCACTGATACTAGCAATGAGGAGAAGATGATGGATGAAATAAAAATTAAGCAACTTCACAACTTACTCAGTAAACTAAAAGAAATAGATAGATTATTATTTATCATGAAATATGCTGATGGCCTGACGATAGAAGAAATCACTGGAATTTTAGATCTTTCTACTAGTGCGGTTAAAATGAGACTTAAAAGAACGAGAGAAAAAATATATGGACTTTATTTACTTCACTATGACAAGCAAAAAATGTGATCAATGGAGGAAAATGACACACTTAACAAATATCATCATAAATTCACGAACATGATTCTGGAATCTGATAGAGATCCTGAATTAAAAAAAGAAGTTATGAGCACCATATCTAGAATAGATAGTATACTAGAAGTCATAGACTTATTCAGTAACAAGTTTGTTTTATCTAAATCTATTATGCTAGATAATATGTACAAAATAAAAAATAAAATTTGAGAAATGTGACTATCCTTTTTCTCAATGGTCTTTATGTTGGTTTGAAAGAATACGTTTACATCATAAAGGTTGGAAAACGAACGAAAAACTTTAAGGCAAGGGCATTCCGACACCCAAAAAGGATTATAAAGAGGTTATTATTTGTATGTTGGCAAGGTGGGATCATCCTAGGTCCCCCTTGTCTTTTTTATATATGAAAGACGATGCCCCGAATTACTAGGAATGCTCTTAAAATAAAGTACTACAAAGTGTGACTTTTACAGAAAATAACGGTCTCTTATTAACAATGCAAATTATTTAACAAAAAATTAAGTTAACAACATGGAATACTTTAAAAACATGGTAGACTCCCTTTCCACACAAATGGGGAATGTATTACCTACACTTATTGGTGCACTTATTGTGCTGATTTTAGGCTTTTTTATAGCTGGAATATTAAGGAGAATTACAAAGAAGGTATTAGGAAAAACTAACATTGACGAAAAAATAGGCTCTAGCATGGGATCATCTATGAGAATAGATGATTTTGTAGCGAAGCTTGTCTATTACTTAGTGGTTATCTATACCTTACTCATCGTTCTTAATCTTCTAGGAATAGATAGTGTCCTAGGACCATTACAAGGTATGCTAGATAAGTTTATGGGATTCCTTCCTAACGTACTTGCAGCAGGGATAATAGGCTATGTAGGATATCTTATAGCTACAATAGTATCTGAAGCTACAGGATTTATCTCTGTAAAGGCAGAGAATTTTGTAAAAAGCAACGGAATGGATATGGGAAGCCTAAGTGTTTCTAAGCTTATCAAACAAATAGTATTCGTAATCATATTTATACCTATTCTTATATTAGCTCTCGATGCACTTAAGCTTAGTGCTATATCAGAGCCTGCTAAAGAAATGTTACAATCCTTTATGACAGCTATTCCAAAGATAATTACTGCTGCCATTCTATTAGGCGTATTTTATATAATAGGTAAGTATCTTATAAATATCCTTACTGGTATCCTAAAAAGCTTAGGATTAGATACATATGCTAACAATTTAGGCCTATCTAAATTTACGCAAGGGAAGTCTTTCTCAGATACATTAGGTTCTATCGGTCTTTTCTTTATCATGTTTATGGCCGTTATTGCTGCAATGGAAAAACTAGAACTTCATGCAATAAGTGATATTCTAAATACTTTATTCGAGATGGCTGGAAATGTATTCTTCGGAGTTATCATTCTTGGTGCAGGGGTATTAATCAGTAATATGCTTGTAAAAACAATAGACTCAGTAGAAAACGCATGGTTAATACCTATCGTGAGATTTGCTATAGTTGGCCTATTTTTAGCTTTCGGATTACATACAATGGGCATCGCTGAGAATGTAGTCACTTTAGCTTTTGGTCTGACACTAGGAGCTATCGCAGTTGCATTTGCTCTATCTTTTGGACTGGGTGGAAGAGAGGCCGCTGGAAAACAAATGGAGCACTTTCTAAAGAAGGTGAGAAAAGAAAATTAATCTACAATAATAGATTACTTAAGAGATGGCGCTATATTAGTGTCATCTCTTTTTATTTTGTAAACTCCGAATATCTAAAACAGTATGGAAAGCCTAGAAACATGGTCCGAATTATTTAGTAAATCGCTACAATCTTTAGGTCGTAATATTCTAGAAAGTATACCTACCCTATTAGGCATACTCTTCATATTCCTTTTTGGATGGCTTTTCGCTAAACTAGTCTACTTCATCGTAATTAAGTTTCTAAAGACAATAAACTTTGATGCTAAAGCTGAAAAAATTAAAGCCTCCGAAATTTTAGAAAAAGCTAATCTAACATTAACGACATCACAGTTTTTAGGTAAGTTCGTTTATTGGATTGTATTATTACTTGTCTTTATGACCGCTAGTGATGCCTTAGGATGGGATGCCGTGAGTAAAGAGTTATCCAGACTCATATCCTACCTCCCTAAGATTTTTATTGCTTTAGTTATTATTGTTATTGGAAGTTATATTGCAGGCTTCATTAGAGATATTATATTAGGGGCTACTTCGTCTATCGGACTTAGTTCAGGCAAGATTCTGGCCTCTCTAGTTTACTATTTCTTAATAATTATCATAACGCTGACTGCCTTAGGACAAGCAGGAATAGATACGAGCATTATTTCTTCTAACCTTTTCATCATTATTGGGACATTATTCATTGCTGGTGCATTATCCTATGGTTTTGCTTCTAGGGATATTTTAAGAAATATTTTAGCAAGCTACAATAGTAAAAATACCTACAAAGAAGGTATGAAAATAGTATTAGAGAATGAGGAAGGCACAATAGAACATATATCTAGCTCAAATTTTAAAATCAGATTAGCTGATGGGAATATTCTTATTATACCCTCCTCCTATTTCACAAATAGTAGGGTGAAAATAATAGAACTAGAAAAGTAGATTGCTAACAAGGATCCTTTTTGTAAACATTTAGAGTATAGCCTATTACTGAAATTTCTTTTATTAATCTTATCTTAGCGCAAAATATAGCAAACTGAAAAAAATGACTCTTAAACAATTGATAAAGTTAGAAGACAAAGCTAAAGAGGTGTGGGTAATCAGCCCTGGACTCCATTACGATACTGAGAATAAAAACTTTTCTGAATTAGTAAGTGTCAATTTAGGTCAAAAGACGAAATATAAATATATTGTTCCGGCTACAGCTACTATTAGAAAAAATATAGAGGTATATAAAAAGCTCTACAAAGTAACTGAGGTGGATATTAACAATAATTTTTTGATCTTGCCAGAATCTGAATTTAATCCATTTATAACAGAGAGTGCTATCTATAACGCATCAACTGACTGTATAGCATGTGCAGCACCTGCACTCGAAGACAGCAATGATGTAATCAAGTTTAACAGCACGACGGCCAAGTCGATGGCTAAAGCATTCAAGGCGCTATGGAAAAAATACAAAAGAACGAATCTATAGATTAATAGGTTTTAGCTTTACTTAAGGTTAAGTATTTAAAGGTGAAAAGTTAAAAAAATGTTGCCATTCCTTACCTTATCATTACAATAATCCCAAGAGACTTAATTTACCATTAGAAAACAAAATCTAATTAACTGACTGCTAACTACTTACACGATATTTGTACAGTGTCATACTTATATCTAGTTTACCTGTAGTTCTTATATCTATTTTTTAGTAAAATACTAAAGATTACCTATCTTTGTAGTGCGATTAATAAATTAATAACCCCCATTTAATTTTTTTTTCACCCAATGAGTTTTTATCTATTTAAGAACTCTTAAGAAAATTGAGAATGTCCATAACACTTTTATTAAGGGAAAAGCTTTGCGCTTTTCTATCGCTATCTTCTGTTTCTTCTTTCGCAAGAAAACATTTCAGCCTATATAATTTTGTCCAATGTCAATTCTCACAATTAAGTGCTAAATCTTAGCCTTAACAAACTGTATTTATATACTTATTAACATTTATATTTTTATACACCTTTTTATTAAATAACACTTATGAAATTTTTGAAATCCTTACTTTTTTTAATTTTGGCTTTCTCTAGTGTTACGTTCGTAAATGCTCAAACCGGAACAGAAGATGGTTCTCTTACCGCTCCTGATATCGATCCTAATCCGCTAGATAGCGGAGGAAACGGAACGTTTGTATTTACAGTTAACAACGTAAACGGTTCTTATCCTGCAACAAGTGGGATAACACTTACTATTGAGATGAGTCTTATTACCCCCGAAGCTGGGGCTGCTTCCGTTTATGGACCAGGAGCAGACAAGTTCAGCTGGACTTACGACGCCGGCACTAACACTCTAAATGGAGTACAAATCGCAGAAATCGGAACTTTATATTCCGGTAATGTATTTGTAGATTTTGATGTTACAGGAGATTCTACTGAGCCAGAATCCGATAATGGATTTGGAGCAACAATTGGTAACTTACCTGTAGATGGAAATACTACTAACAACTTCGCCTCTTCATTTACATGGACAGAACCCGTAGATGGAGACGTAATAGGTCATTTATACCTAGACAACAACAACAATGGTGTACAAGATGCTGGAGAACCAGATCTTCCTAATGTAGACGTTATTGTAACAGACAGCAACGGAGTTATGCAAACAGTGACTTCTGATGCTGATGGTAACTGGACTGCTACTGTTCCTGCTGGAGCTACAACTGCAGATGTGGATGAAACTGATGTTGACTACCCTGCTGGTTCTACGCAGACTGAAGGTGATGATCCTACAACGGTAACAGCTCTCGCTGGAGATACAGTAGATGCAGGAAATGACGGATATTACCTACCTGGTGATGTTTTCGGTCACTTATACTTAGATGAAAATAATAATGGAGTTCAAGATGCTGGAGAACCAGATCTTGCTAATGTAGACGTTATTGTAACGGACAGTAATGGAGATACGCAAACGGTAACTTCTGATGCTGATGGTAACTGGATGGCAACTGTGCCAGCGGGGACTACAAGTGCAGATGTTGACGAAACTGATGCAGACTATCCTGCTGGCTCTACACAAACTGAAGGTAATGATCCTACAGTTGTAACAGCTATCTCTGGTGATTCTGTAGATGCGGGAATAGATGGTTATTATGAACCGACAGAAGTTTTTGGTCATTTATACCTAGATGAAAATAATAACGGTATGCAAGATGCAGGCGAGCCTGATCTAGCTAATGTAGATGTTATCATAACTGATAGCAATGGAGCTGTGCAAACAGTAACAACTGATGCAAATGGAGATTATTCTGCTCCTGTTCCTGCTGGAACAACAACAGTAGATGTGGACGAAACGGATGCTGATTACCCTACTGGTTCTACGCAGACTGAAGGTGATGATCCTACAGTTGTAGAAGTTGATCCTGATATGCCTACTGATGCAGGTAACGATGGTTACTACACACCTACAGAAGTGTTTGGTACCGTATATGAAGATGAAAATAACAATGGCGTTCAAGATCCAGACGAACCTGGTATCCCGAATGTAGATGTTGTTATTACTGATAGTAATGGTGATATGCAAACGGTAGCAACTGATCCTGATGGTAACTATTCTGCTCCTGTTCCTGCTGGAACAACAACAGTAGATGTGGACGAAACGGATCCTGACTTACCTGCTGGTGCTACGCAGACCGAAGGTGATGATCCTACAGTTGTAGAAGTTGTAGCTGGAACACCTGCTGATGCAGGTAATGATGGGTACTACACACCTACAGAAGTATTTGGTCACTTATACTTAGATGAAAATAATAACGGTATGCAAGATGCAGGGGAACCTGATCTAGCTAATGTAGATGTTATCATAACTGATAGCAATGGAGCTGTACAAACAGTAACAACTGATGCAAATGGAGATTATTCTGCTCCTGTTCCTGTAGGAACAACAACAGTAGATGTGGATGAAACGGATGTTGATTACCCTGCTGGATCTACGCAGACTGAAGGTGATGATCCTACAGTTGTAGAAGCATTAGCTGGAATGCCTATTGATGCGGGTGATGATGGATTCTATACACCGACTGAAGTATTCGGACACCTCTACTTAGATAACAATAATAATGGCACGCAAGATGCAGGCGAGCCTGATCTAGCTGATGTAGACGTTATTGTAACAGATAGCAATGGAGCTGTACAAACAGTAACGACTGACGCTGATGGAAACTGGTCTGCTCCAGTACCTGCTGGTGTAACTACTGCAGATGTTGATGAAACTGATGCTGACTACCCTACGGGTTCTACACAAACTGAAGGAGATGATCCTACAGTTGTACTTGCTGATCCAGATATGCCTACTGATGCAGGTATTGACGGGTACTACTTACCTACAGTAATATTTGGACATCTATATTTAGATGAAAACAATAACGGTACGCAAGATGCAGGTGAAGCTAATCTTGCTAATGTAGATGTTATCGTAACACAAAGTGATGGATCTACGATTACAGCAACAACAGATAGCAATGGTGACTGGTCGACTACAGTTCTTCCAGGACTTACTGCTGCAGACATAGATAACAATGATCCTGATTACCCAGCTGGTTCTACACAAACTGAAGGAAATGATCCTACAGTACTGAATGTTATGGTTGGAGATAATTTAGATTTTGGAAATGATGGTTTTTATATACCTACTTTCTTAGAAGGACATGTATATTTTGATTCTAACAACAACGGAATGCAAGATGCAGGAGAGCCGAACCTAGCTAACGTAGATGTTGTTATATCACAAAGTGATGGATCCACTGTAACAGCAACAACAGATAATAATGGTGACTGGATAACTCCAGTACTAGCAGGTCTTACTGCAGCTGATGTAGATGAGACAAGTGCAGGTTTCCCAGTGGGAGCAACGCAAAGTGAAGGAAGTGATCCTACGCTTACAGTTGTGCAAGCAGGTACAACTGGAGATGCCGGAAATGATGGATACTACATTCCTTCTACTGTATTTGGACACATCTACATAGATGAAAACAACAATGGAATGCAAGATGCTGGAGAAGCAGACGTTGCTAACCTGGATGTTGTCATTACAGAAAGTAACGGTATGATGCAGACGGTAACAACTGATGCAAATGGAGACTGGGTTGCAACTGTATTCCCTGGACTTACATCTGCTATGGTTGATTCTACTGATCCTCAATACCCAACTGGTTCAACTCAGACTGAAGGAAATGATCCTTCAATCGTGAATGCAATTCTTGGAGAAGATACAGATGCTGGAATAGATGGTTATTACCTTCCTGCTGAAGTATTCGGACATTTATATCTTGATGAGAACAATAATGGTATGCAAGATGCAGGCGAGCCAGATCTTGCAGGAATTGATGTTATAGTAACTGATAGTAATGGAGATGTCCAGACTGTAACTACTGATGTAGATGGTAACTGGACTGCAACTGTACCTGCTGGAGAGACTACAGCTGATATAGATGAGACTGATGCTGACTTCCCTACTGATGTTGTGCAATCTGAAGGAGATGATCCTTCTACAGTTACAGCTATCTCTGGAGATTCAGTAGATGCAGGTAATGATGGATATTTCGCATTAGAAACAGATATCACACCTATAATCTCATTCGTTCCTGGTATAGTAACAGGTACAACTGATATGGCTTTTGAGATCAGAATCCAAGAGCTTCTAAATGTACCAACTTCTGGAGCTATTACAGTTGTAATGCCTAAAGATCCTAGATTAACTTTCACTTGGGATCCAGCTATGACAAGTGTAGGAGGAGTATTTGATGTAAACAATCCATCATGGACTTACAACAGTACTAATCCATCTTTCCACATATGGACTACGAACGATGTGATACCTGCTGGATCTAATCTAGATATTGGATTTATAGCAACGTATGTACCTGAAAATTCTAATGGTGAGGTAACATACACTACAACGATAATTTCAGGAAGTGGATCAGAGAATAACTTCTTGAATAATATTGATGCTGAGACATTAGTTTATTTCAATAACTAATCTCCCCACTTAATATACTTTATAAAAGGCCAGACATTTTGTCTGGTCTTTTTTTATACTCCTAGTTACTATCTGTTGTTTCTGTAGCTTCAAAATATGTGTTTCTTATTTAACAGATTTTTTATTTTATATTTGTCAAAAGCAGTAACATATCATGAGAAACTTTGATACAACTTTAGATCTGTGCAATAACAATATAACTCAGATTACGGATGCGCGATTAGAGGAACTAGAAAAATTAGCGGCACTGATTTCTAAAAATCTATCTGTTTACAATAATGCTAGGGTTGTTTTTATATGTACACATAACTCTAGAAGAAGCCAATTAGCAGAAGTTTGGTTTAGATATGCATGTAAAATAAATAACATAGGAAATATTTCTACTTACTCAGCTGGAACCGAGTCTACTGCATTTAATAAGCGTATGATCAATGCTCTAATAGATGCAGGATTTAAAGTGAATCTTGTGCACGCTAATAAAAATCCAAAATACAATATTTACACCCAAGAGATAGATAATTCTTCCGTGCTATTCTCTAAAACTTACGATGACTCTACCATACCCCAAAAAGAAATTATAGCGGTTATGGTTTGTGATGATGCAGCAGAAAATTGTCCTCATATTCCGCATGCCACTCACAGAATAAAGCTGAGCTACAAAGATCCTAAACATAGCGATGATACGAAGTCAGAAAAAGAAGTTTACAGCAAGAAAATAATCGAAATAGGAAGTGAGATGTTACATCTTGTATCACTCTTAGAAAAAAAAGCGATATGATCTAAAGATATAATAGGTCGCAACTTCACCATTCTGCGGACTACATCGTATTAGATTGATTCTAAATTCGCGCGCTTATCATAATCTCTTCCTAATATCTCTTGTGATATCCTTTCTACCTTCTATATTGTGTAAAAAATAAATAACATGGATAAAGCTAAAGTAGCAGGATTATCACCCCTCCCAGTGAATATTAACCAAGGAGAAAAATATGCATGGTGTTCATGTGGTCTCTCTTCTAATCAACCACTTTGCGATGGATCACATAAGGGGACAGCATTTACGCCTAAAGTTTTTATGGCTGAGGAAACAAAAACTGTTTATCTCTGTACCTGTAAAGCAACTAATAACCCTGGCTTCTGTGATGGAACCCACAAAAGTTTACCCAAGGAATGATCTCATAAGATACATGACAAGGAAAATCTTTGTTACAATCTTCTAAGTGCATCCCTGTATATCTCTGCAATAAGAAAGAAACTATTCTTACCTTCTTATTGCAGTTCCTTCTTTTCATAAAGAATATATATATATATATTATTCTACATATATTATATAGTAAACTATCTAAATGTCGGGAAATTTCATGGTTTGTTTAGTCGAACGTAGTAATAGATGGATGTATGACGTTAAAGTTATTTATATTTAGGAGAAGTAAAACCTTCTGTCGATGAGATTATCTATAATATTCTTCTCTATCCTTGTTTTTATAGCCTTATCATCTTGTAAAGCACAAAAAGCTAAAGCTAATAATAATGCAAAAAGGATAAATATCCTACTGACACCTAAGACAGATCCCCATATTCTAGAAAAAAAATATACTCATCTTTCTATGTATCTCATAGGTCCTTCTAGTAAAATAGAGCACAGTTACCTATATAGTTATGATGACTCAAATATAAAAGGAGAGGATATTTTACAATCTCTAGTAGATATGAGTCAGGTGCTATCAGCTACATTTGTCAAGGTAATTACTAAACCTAGGGTAGACACAAATTATAAACCAGATTAATAAATCTTTGAGGATGCGATTTTCAATTTCTAGTATTTTTAGTTTTCTATTTATTCTTGGCATTAGCCAAATAGGAATTACTCAACAAAGCAAGACGATAGAATTAGATATCTCTGCCACTAAAGCCGTAAAGCTAGGCACTACTGCCCCCCTGAGAGATCTAATAAAACGAGCACCTACCTCCTCTATAAAGAAACAACTTGCAAAAAAAAACAAGGTAACGCCCAATTTCCAAAATGCAATAGATAATAGAGTTACTAATCCTAATGCGAAACCTTATGATATAGATGCCACTGTGCAGAATGGGCAGCAAAAGATACAGGTAGACCCGATAGAACCAGACTTTATACTGGAAGGTATGGACCAGAATACAGCTAACGGTATCTCTCCTCCAGATGTATGTGGGGATGTCGGAAAAAACCATTATATCCAAATGATTAATGGCTCATTTTTTCACATATATGACAAAGAAGGTAATGCACTTGCAGAACCTATATCTACTAATACTATATGGAATCCTATAGGCTTTAGTTCATTAAGTGATCCTGTAATCATCTATGATCAGGAAGCTGATAGATGGATCATTACCGAAATCGTTCTTGGTAATCAATTGTTGTTTGCTATAACAACCACAGATGATCCTTTTGGAAGTTGGAATGCTTATAGCTTTGCAACACCTAACCTACCAGACTACCCAAAGTACTCTTTGTGGCCAGACAGCTATGGTGTTACCACTAATGAAGAAAGTTCTGGAGTTCTGCACGCCTATTTTATAGATAGAGAAGATATCCTTGCAGGACTAGACAATGTGGATGTACAACGGATAGAGTTCCCAGGTGCTACAAATGGCCCAGGAATACTAGCGGCTTCTCCTATAGACTGGTCTGGCAACACGCCACCACCTATAGATAGAAATCCTATGATAATAAAACTAAATGATGATGCCTGGGGAGATGCCGCTGAAGACCAGTATGACCTGTATAGTGTAAATCTAGATTTTGATGACCCTAATAATACTATAATTACAACAACAGAGATAGAGACATCGCCTTACGACACGGACGCTTGTTCTGAGGGCGCTGGTCAGAATGCTCCCTGCGTTCCTCAACCGGGAGGGGAAAATATGGATGGTATTCCATCCATAATTATGCATCAGGTGCACTATTGGAATTATGTAGACTATGAGTCTATAGTATTTAATTTTCTTGCTAATGCTGGTACTGATGATGAAGAAATTGCTGGAATCAGATGGACTGAATTACGAAGAACAGATGAAACAGAATGGACCGTCTATCAAGAAGGTAACTTTGCCACTGCAGATGGAAGCGAACACAGACTGATCCCCGCTATAGCGCAAGATAAAAATAATAATATTGCCTTAGGTTATTCTATAACTGGAGCTGAAATATTTCCTAGCTTGAGATTTACAGGAAGACGATATTCTGACCCCATCAATACCATGACCATTACAGAATATGAAATGGGCACAGGTCTCAGTTCTAATCTGCAACTCAGATATGGTGATTATGCGCAAATGGTGGTAGACCCTGTAGATGAGAAAACATTTTGGTTTACGGGCGAATATTTTAAAGAAGATAATCTATGGGGTTCTAAGATTGTGAAATTTACTATCACTAGAGACACCATAGATATTGGACCTCATAAGCTAGTTCGACCTATTGCCTCTTCTGACCTTACCGATATGGAGCGTGTGGAAATAGAGTTCAAAAACTTTGGACTAGGTACGCAGAGTAGCTTCCAGGTTGGATTTATATATGAAGATGGGACAGGGGAACTAGCTGATGTAAACTTTGACTTAGCTCCTGATAGTACCTACACCCATATCTTTACTCAAACCATAGACCCGTCTGCCCTAGGAGATCATACGGTTACAGCATACTCGATTCTAGATGGTGATACTGGGGTTGTAAATGATTCTATAGATTTTATTATTACTCAGTTAGCCAAAAATGATATTATATTAGAAGAGGTACAAGGACTAGATGAAACAGCATGTGGAGACACCCTACCGATAAGCCTTATAATACTTAATAATGGAACAGAATTACTTGCTTCTGCTGAGATTGACATCATTGTAAATGGAAATCCAATTCCGTCTATTCCATGGGCTGGATCATTAGCCTATGGAGAAACAACTCTTGTAGATCTTAGCCTATCAGATTTCATCACAGAAGGAAACAATGAAATTACTATAAGTGTCAATAAGCCAAATAACACGATAGATCAACGATTAGGCAACGAGACTATAATTCAAAATACTACAGTCATCTTATCTGATTATAAAATTATACTAGACATTACTACAGATTTATACCCCGAAGAAACGACATGGGAATTATTTTATACCAGTGGAGAACTTGTCGCTTCAGGAGGACCATACCAAGAAAGTGATACGCTCTATTCTGAAGAAATTTGTACATTTAGTGACTCATGTTTTATTTTCATAATTAACGATTCCGCAGGTGATGGCATTTGCTGCAACTATGGATTAGGGTTATATACTTTAAGAAACATCGAAGGACAAGTTTTAGCAACAGGCGGAGAATATGCCTTTTCCGAAACAGTAGAATTTTGTGCAGATCTTGAGTGTATGCTCGTCGTAGATGTACTAGAAAATCCTATTTCTGGTACTGGAGCAGATGACGGAGCTATCTTTGTTCAGGTCTCTGGTGGAGTGGAGCCCTATCTATTTAGTTTCGATGGGGGAATAAGTTTCGGTACCCCTAACTTCAGAAATAATCTAACACCAGGAGAATATACGATTGTAGTGAAAGATGATAATAACTGTGGCTATATAGAAACCGTAAATATCACAGTCTGCACCATGGAAGTAACCGTAGATGTACTAGATGCAAGTACTATGAAAGCTCAGGATGGTAGTATATCCATATCGGCTATAAACGGTACACCACCCTATATTTATATTATAGATAATGGTACACCCACAACACAAAGTGATCCCGTTTTTCAAAATCTCCTTCCTGATGAATATAGTATTACAGTCATAGATGCTAACTTATGTAATTATGTAAATCAAGTCTCATTAGGATTTCCAACAGCCACCAGCGAGGTAGATCAGAACGCAGCTATCCTTGTAAAACCTAATCCATCAGACGGTGTGTTCCAGCTAGAAGTTCATGGAATTGTAGATTATAAAAATCAGATAGAAGTCAAAATCTATGATGCGAGAGGACAATTTCTATATGCGCGTATTATCAATAAATACGATAATATTTACAAAGGCGAATTTTCACTCTTTAACTATACTAATGGTACCTATTATCTCAAAATAGAGCACGAAAAAGTTAAAAGATTGGTAAAAGTTATTAAATCAAGATAAATTGACCAAAAAAGATGAACTAAATGAGGCTAAATCTTGCTTTATAAGTAAAAATGTGCTTTTTTTGCACCTCAAATAGAAAATATACATATGCTAATTATACATGTTAAAGATGAAGAGTCAATAGATAGAGCTCTTAAAAGATACAAGAGAAAGTTTCAGTCCACTAGAATGATCAAAGAATTAAGAAAGAGAAGAAACTTTGTCAAGCCATCTGTAAAAAGAAGAAATGAGCTACTCAATGCTGAGTATAGACAGAAGATGTATAGTGGGATGAACTAGTAAAAGACCAGTAACTAACTGAAGGTTACTTTCAAAAATATAAAAAGAGGCTACTTCTAAAGTAGCCTCTTTTTTTTGCTCCCTCACTTATAAAGATTTCTAGTCTATAAATGGTCGACAGTAAGTCTAAAGAAAAGGAATTAGATTCTAAATCTACTTCCTAGTTCCTACCCCCCGGCATACCGCCGCTATTTCCTCCTGCACCATTTCCATCTTCCCCTTGCTTTAAATCTGTATTCTTAATCTTAGATTTACGTTTTTTGAAATCTACTTTCCCAAACTTGTATCTGAAATTTATGCCTATAGATCTGAAAGGCAAAGAGAAGGTGCTAACTTGTCTAAAATCACTTCCAGTAATATCTGAATCAAAGGTCTTATTAGCAACAAATGGTTCTATAATTCTCAATCCCAGGCTGGCGTTCTTAAACTCCTTTCTGAATCCTACACCATAAATAGAAAAACTTGGATTCTGCCCTTGCAAGGTAAACCTCGGTGCTTGGAAAAACCCAAAGAAATCTGCTTTTAAGGTTCCAGTAAATGTATATTCCCCACCCGTAAATAGACGATAACTTAAGGCGCTATTAGCCAGTTCCTCCCCTGCTACAATACCTGTAGCATCGTAGGTATACACATCGCCTCCTCCTCTTATAGTTACCTTTCCTACCGACTTAGTAGTAAAGAAATTAAGACCAAAAGAATTATTCTCCCCTACATTATCAAAGGTATTAACTCCTACCCCATCCGCCTGAACTGTGATCTGCTCTATGATATCCTCCGTTTTCTTATAATAGAATGAGCTGAATACTGTAAGACCTAAAATATTCGTATTGTACCCTAATTCTATTTGGTGCGTTATCTCAGGCGCTAGGTTCGGATTTCCCTGAGAAAGATTAGCAATATCCGATGTATTCCTAAATGGATTTATAAACCGTAGACTAGGTCTTTGTATTCTCTGAGAATACGATAGCTTTATAGTTTTGAAATTCTTCAGTGATCTAGATATGGCTATGTTAGGAAGAATATTAGTATAGCTAGAATCTACAACTAGTATATTATCAGTTTCTGGATCTGATACGCCTCTTATACTCGTCCGTTCGTATCTTGCACCAGTTACAATGTTGAATTTTTTGAAAAAGAAATTATAGGAGGCATATCCTGCCGCAACGTCTTGGTCATAGTTAAATATATTAGACCTTGCGGGATCTAGCCTATCATAAGCACTCGTCTGGTCATTATAAAGACTGAACCTAGAATCAGAGAGAATTTCCCTATTGACAGATTTTACCCCTACCTCTAACTTATTAGAATTTCCTATCGGATGGACATAATCTACCTGGCCGGTAATCTCTATATTATCGCCATCATTAAAGATATTTTCATCTCTGAAAAAATCACTACTTCCCAGTAAATTATCCATAACTATATTTTCCTGATTCTGCACATTACCGGAAACCTGGACAGCAAAAACTAGCTCTCTAGTCTCATTATCTTCAAACTTTTTTGTAAAATCGGTATTCCAGTCAAACCCACTAAATAATGTATTGTTATCATTAGCTCTATTAAAGCCACTGCCGACTAGTAAACCTACAGCATCTCCTTGTTGATCAGAACCAAAACCATTTAACGAAAAAGAAGTATTAATAGCATTGAATGCATTAAAATCATAAAAAGCACTTATAGATCCATTAAACCCTAATCTCGAAGTATTCGTTATACCATTATATGAATAGATGGTATCTCCCGCCATGCTGGACCTAAGAAAAGAATTCTCAGCATCTACGGGATGACTGTAATAGAAAGAACCATTAGCCGTAAATCCAAATCGCCCTTTTCCTACATTCAGATTCATTGATCCATTGGACTGTCTGTTACCTAGTGATCCATTTACAGAACCCGCAATGCCCTCTATGTTTTCTTTTTTAGTAATAATATTAATAATTCCACCAGAACCTTCTCCATCATATTTTGCGCTAGGCGAAGTGATCACTTCTACTTTTTTTATCTGATCTGCTGGAAACATTTTTAGAGCATCTTTTGCATTTGTGGCAAACATACCCGATGGTTTTCCATTGATAAGTATCTGCACATTCTGAGATCCTCGCAGAGATACATTACCATCTAAGTCTACGGATAAGGTAGGTACTTTTCTGAGAACATCAGCGGCATCACCTCCGCTCACAGAGGCATCATTCTCCGCGTTGTATACTATCTTATCTACCTTATTCTCAAACAACGCTCTCTCCTCTACTACTTCTATAGCGTCTAATAGCACAACAGAAGGAGTCATAAGTATTTTTTCTAGATTATAGTCTGGGTTCTTAAGGGTCAGTTCTACATCCTTAATGATTTTCTCTTCATACCCTAGAAAGGAAATCTGCATATCGTATTTCCCAGTAAGAACATCAGAGAACTTAAATGTACCATCATCCTCACTAAGAATTCCATTGACAATCTTGTCAGATCCCGCATTAGTTAAAGAAATAGTAGCGTAGGGAATAGCTTGCCGATTCGTACTATCGATAATACTTCCTTCTATCTTCCCCTTGATTTTCTTTTTCTTTTTTCCAAATCCTCCCATGCCTGGAAATTGTGCAGATAGAGATATCGACACTAATGATATTAGTGATAGTAGTAGCAGTTTTTTCATAGTTATTTTTTACAAACTTAATATCGTGTATTTATAGCAGTAAGACAGAAATTATAGATGGATTGTTTATAAATCCGGACTAAAACCTAGCCAGCTAATAATCCATGGAGTTTAGCATATTGTAGTAGCATGATTGTTTTTCCGTCCTTTATCTTTCCTTCTGCTATCATATTGTAGGCGGTTAGAAAATCTAGTTCTAAGACCTCTATATCTTCTTGTTCTTCTTCCAGTCCTCCTCCTTCATCTACTTTCATCTCTTTTGTGTAGGCTCCCACATAAAAATAGACAATTTCTGTAACTGAACCTGGAGACATATAAGCTTCGTATATTTTTTCCACCTTATCTACCTGATATCCCGTTTCCTCTCTTGTTTCTTTGACAATACAATCTTTTGGTTTATCCTTATCTAATAATCCTGCGCAAGTCTCTATGAGCATACCATTTTCATTCCCATTGAGATAGGTAGGTAGTCTAAACTGCCTAGTCAATATAACTTTAGAAGTAGCTCGATTATATAATAATATAGTAGCTCCATTCCCTCTATCATATGCTTCTCTTGTTTGCCGCTCCCAGGTTCCATCTTGCTTCTGGTAATCATAACTTACCTTATGTAAGGTATACCAGTTTTCAGAAAGTAATTCTTTTTCTACATTCTTAATCATGTTGGTGGATATTTGTAAATAATTTGACAAACTACAGCGTTAAAAATTGACAGTATAATGATACGAAGTAGACGGAGATTCTTGCTTTCTAAGCTCTGTAATAGTGTATCTAATCGATTGTTTTTGTACTTTTTTTTCTTCGGGTAACTTGAATGAAATAGTAATCTTCTTGAAAAACTTTAGTTTTCTTTTTCTAGGAATATCAGGAATCAGAAATTTAAATAAACGTACAATTCTTTTTGCCTCCTTGTCGCATCCATGCCCTAATCCCGAGATGATTTTAGCGGCGATGACAGTTCCCTTGTGGTCGATTTCGTACTTTAAATGTACTCTTCCTTCTATGTTATGAGAACGTGCTTCTTGCGGATATTTAAGTTCTTGGCTAACGAAAGCCTTCATCGCTTTACTTCCTCCTGGGTAAATAGGTTTAGGAATGAATTGCTTTTTTTTCTTTTCGATGTCCATTTTCTTATTTTTCCGTGATTATAGAGAATTAAGAAGAGAGATAATGTGTTACTCAGCTGTAAAGATATACTAAATAATAAATGAAAGCACTGGTTATAAGTGGGGGCGGTTCTAAGGGAGCATTTGCAGGAGGATTTGCAGAACATCTTATAGATGACTTAGGTATACAGTATGATATACTTGTAGGTACCTCTACTGGATCACTTATGGTACCTCATCTTTCTATAAACAAGGTAGATAAGATAAAAAAAGTATACACAAATGTAGGACAGAAAGATATCTATAACATTTGCCCTTTCAGAATTAAGAAAAAAGCAAACGGAGAGGTAAAGTCCTCCATAAATCATAGAAACACGCTCAGAATGTTTCTTAAAAAGAAAAAGACTTTCGGAGAACATAAGAATCTGAGAAAGACTATTATGAAGTCTTACACCCGAGAAGACCATGCGCAAGTACAACAATCTGGAAAGTCTGTGGTCGTTACGGTTTCTAATCTGACAACTAAAAGAGTCGAATCAAAATTTGCTGCGGACTTTTCTTACGATGATTATATAGACTGGATGTGGGCATCTACAAGCTTTGTGCCTTTTATGAGTCTAGTAGAAAAAAACGGATATGAATATGCTGATGGCGGTTTTGGTAATTATATCCCCATCGAAGAAGCTATAAACCTAGGTGCAAAAGAGATAGACGTTATAGTACTTACGCCCAGACATCAGCTCATGGAAAACAACAAAACGACTAATGCCTTCGAACTCATACTGCAGTCACTACAATTTATGTTATACCAGCTCGGTAGTCACGATATTCTGATCGGGCATCTAGAAAGTATTTATAACCATGATGTCAAAGTCAATTTTCATTTTACCCCTAGGTCATTAACACCATATTCTTTTTATTTTGATCCCATACAAATGAAAGCCTGGTGGAAGGAAGGATACGAATACGCAAAATTAAGAATGAATTCTCAAAGTTGACCTTCTGCATGCAGCTATAATACGACTCTTATTATAAGAACAACTGCGGAGAATGCCATAGTAGAAATTATATATCTTTCTGAAAAACCTGCAAAATATAGCGCTACGTTTAAATTCTTTGAAGATCCTAAAAATTAAAGTATGCGCTTTTACAATGGGTAATACCAATTCTGTCTATTCTTATACCAATTCTAGTTTAGAGATAGCACCCCTTATAAATCCAGCTCGATGGTATCTCCAGCTTTCAGCCCATTTGGGTCGCGTTTCTTACTTCTCACTTTAGGACTTTTTACAAGCTTTTCCTCTGGCACCGTTTTTATTACTTTAAATTCCCCTATTTTATTTCCTAGGGCTTTCCATCCTTTGACATCTATAGCCTCTGCTATATCTATCTCCTGCTCTACCTTTTTCTTATCTTTCATATAAGAAAATTTGAGCTTAGTATTTTCGCCAGCTGTAGCAAAATAAAGCTTAGATGACCGCGCCTCTGTAATAAATACAAACCGCTGATCATTAGAAGAAGTTTCTACTAAGAAACGCTTCACCATAGTCCATCCTTTCTCGCCTTCGTAATACAAGACACTTATAGGTATCTCTGGATCGAACTTAGCAATATCCATAAGTTTCGTACCATCGTATTTCTTATCTAGATTGAGATCATTGATTTCATAACTTCCATCATTGTAGATAGCTATAATTTTGTTACCGGTATCGAAGGCTCCTAAGAAGTCACCTTTATCACGCTTAGTTAATCTTCCAGAAACTCTATCTACCCATATTTTCATAGCCCCTAGGGATGACTTCCCTACTTCTGACTGAGTGATTTTTCTGACAGGATATTTAGTCATTATATTTCCTTGCGATGATCGCCCTTTTATCGCAATCTCTTCGAAATAAAAGTCGAAAGTTTTCTTCTTTGCTTTACATCCTGGAGAAAGTTGTACACTGACCGTCTCTGATTCTCCATTAGGATTTACAGTAAAGTATAGCACCTTAGATTTCGGAGCTCCCTTAGTCAGATCATATTCTTTATTTCTGGTTATAGAGGTGACATTAAAACGCTTAGCCATTGCTTTACCAGATTTCCCATCTAGATAAATAAGGTTATAAGTTGTTCTATCATCACCCTTTTTCCATACACTCGTATGGATAATATTTTTGCCTACGAATACTTTATCATCTATTTTTACAACTCGGAATTTCCCATCTGCCGTAAAAGCTATTACGTCATCGATATCAGAGCACTCCATAACAAACTCGTCCTTCTTAAGACCTGTTCCTATGAATCCCTCCTTAGCGTTATAGTATAACTTTGCGTTATTCGCTACAACCCTAGTTGGCTTTATGGTCTCGAAACTAGAAATCTTTGTTTTACGTTCCTTTCCTTTGCTGTATTTTTCTAGAAGATGCTGGAAGTAAGCGATTGCAAATTCTGTAAGATGCTTCAGATCATATATGACCTGCTTTAGATCATCCTGAATTTTAGAAATCTTTTCGTCATGTGCAAATTTGTTGTACTTCGATATTCTCTTTATTTTTATTTCGGTAAGCCTGGCAAGATCGTCCTCTGTAATCTCTCTTGTCAGACGGAGTCGTTTATCAGATTTCTTAGCCTTATCCGAGGGAGTAGTTACATACTTTTTCAGTCCTTTTTCTATGGCCTCTAGTACCGCCTCCCAGGATTCACATTCTTCTATATCTCTATATATTCTATTTTCTATAAATATCTTTTCGAGGCTGGCCATATGCCATTTTTCTTCTAGCTCACGCTTCTTAATCTCTAGCTCTAACTTTAGCAGATCTTTTGTATTAGCCGTAGACATATCCAGTAAGTCCTCCACCTGCATGAAGTGAGGTTTGTTATCTATAATAACACAGGCATTAGGAGAAATAGAAACTTCGCAATTTGTAAAAGCATACAAGGCATCTAAGGTCATATCAGGTGAGGTACCTGGATGCAATTCCAATAATACTTCTACATCCGCAGCAGTATTGTCCACTACTTTTTTTATTTTTATAGTGCCTTTATCATTTGCTTTAAGGATACTGTCAATGAGATTACCTGTCGTAACTCCGAATGGCAATTCCGTTATAGCTAAGGTCTTTTTATCTCTCTGTTCTATCCTTGCACGAACTTTTATTTTTCCGCCCCGCTTACCGCTGTTGTAATCAGAAACATCCATTATGCCTCCCGTTTGGAAATCGGGGTATAATTTCACTTTTTTGCCTTCAAGAACTTTGATAGAAGCTTTGATCAGTTCTATAAAGTTATGAGGAAGTATCTTTGTCGATAGTCCTACTGCAATGCCCTCTACACCTTGCGCAAGAACCATAGGAAATTTTACGGGAAGATTTATAGGTTCTCTTTTTCTTCCATCATAAGACATTTGCCAATCCGTTGTCTGCGGATTAAATAATACCTCGTTAGCAAACTTAGTGAGTCGTGTTTCTATATATCTAGCCGCTGCCGCTGAATCACCTGTTCTGACATCACCCCAGTTACCTTGACAATCTAGCAATAAGTTCTTCTGACCTAGATTCACAAGTGCCCCTCCTATCGCTGCATCTCCATGAGGATGATACTGCATCGTCTGTCCTATAACATTTGCCACTTTATGGAATCTACCGTCATCCATCTGCTTCAGTGCATGCAATATTCTACGTTGTACAGGTTTGAACCCATCTTCGATTGTCGGAACCGCACGCTCTAGTATAACATATGACGCGTAGTCTAAGAAATACTCTTTGTACATTCCTTCTAGGGGGTTATCCTCTTGCACTACCCTTTCTACTTCTTTTTTCTTCGTTTTTTTTGCCATCTCTCTTTCTCCTGATTTACAAGTATATTATTCATATCCTCGAATAGATTAATATATTAACTTCTGATTAACATGCGAAAATACATTAAAAACAGAAAAATTAAGAAAAGCTATTTAAGAAATTATATAGGGTAGTAAGTTTAATATGTAAATATTAGAATCAAAATCAGGCGCAGAGCAGCAATTAGGTGTTAAATTGCGTTAAATAGTGTGATCATTAGGAAAATACCTAATAAATTTAGTGCATGGATTTTGTTTTAAATCTAGATGAAAAAGATTTTATAGATGCTTGTGTCAGGCGTGAGAACTGGGCGCAGAAGAAACTCTATGAGGAACATTACTCTATGATGTATCCAGTATGTCTCAGATATGCTAATGATACAGAAGAAGCACTAGATATACTGCATGAAGGATTTATTAAAGTTTTCTTGCACATTCACAAATACAAATCAGGAACTTCTCTAAAAGCATGGATCAAAAGGATAATGGTTAATACTGCCATAGATCTATACCGTAAAAAAGTAAGAAAACGGACAGAATCACTGGATAGCGCTTATGATGTGAGCGCCATGACTACTGATATTGTAAGTGAATTATCAGCTCAAGAAATTCTCAAAGCACTTCAGGAGTTATCTCCAGCATACAGAACTGTTTTTAACTTATACATTATAGAAGGTTATCCTCATAAGGAGGTTGCGGAAAAATTAGGCATAACAGAAAGTACTTCTAGGTCTAACCTTGTAAAAGCAAGATCTAAACTGAAGAAAATCTTGATAAAGAAGCGCATAATAGAGAATGAGAACAGATAATTTCGATCATATAATAAAAGAGAAACTAGAATCCCTACAGGGCTCTGCTGTAAATGAATTTGCCTGGGAGGATTTCAGCAAACGATTGGATTCTGAATTAGGACCAGCTTATGACGAGACCATCAACGAAAGGCTTGACGCCGAAGTGCAGTTAAAAATGGAACAATATAGCGTTTCATTTAAATCCTCCCATTGGCAAATACTTAAGGAAAAACTAGAACGACAGGCTGAAAATCTAAGATCGTTATATTTGTCCAAGACATTTGAGCTCGTTATTTTTGTCTTGCTAGTATTTACATTCTACCAGAACATACAAATCTTTACCCCGAGTCCACAGTCCTTTTATACAGCAGCCACCTCTGACAATGAGGTTTTACTCAAGGATATGACAATCTATGACAATGTAAATGAGAAGTCTGTCTACATAGCTGATACTAATGAAAAGGAATCGCAAGAGAAGAGCCCAATAGAATTAACGCTAAGTTCTCAAGATGTAAATCCTCATTCCCATTCATCTCCTTCTCTTAAGCCAGAGGTAGAATTTAGAGATATTTTTTCTAGCCAGTCTTCCTATTATATCCATGAACAGGGATTCTATAATAAAGACCTTCTAGCTATTACCCCAGAAAACATAACTAAATCATCGGAAAAAACTACAATTCTAAAGGACGTCTTTGCTGCAAGTAATACTCCTTCAAAAAAATATTTTTCTGACTTCCCGAGACTTATATACAATTCAACTATAAAGCAGATTCCGACACTACAGACGCAGCTAATAGATATTGATAATACAGCTGGCTCTATAGCAGCTATAACCATTTTACAAAAGCCTAAAAGGAACGAGACTTTTATATCTCTACATGTGGCGGGAGACAGAAACTTAGTCAACACACCATTCGACCAAGTTTACAAATTAGAATCTAAGATAGTAGATTCTCCTGGTATAAGCCTCGGAGTAAATATCGATTACCTTATGATGGAGACTTTTGAAGTAGGTGTAGGAATAGCTTATTCCTCTGTCAATTATCAACCTCAACTTGTGGAGGAACGCTATGGTAGTCTAAGAGAAGGCATATATGACTCTAGTCTAAGCAACATATATTTTAATATTATATCTGTCCCTGTAAACTTTAAATACCACGTATTAGAGAAAGAGAAATGGTCACTATATTCCTATATAGGAGCAAGTATAAACACAGTAGCGACATCAGAATTTAATGTTAATACCAGTTCTCCAACTGGTTCTAGGTTCCCTAGACCTGCATTAGTCGGATCTAGACTAGAAACTAAAGATTTTACAAAAGGTATTCTACAAGGCGGATCCTTGCAAGAAAACTTATTCTATACTTATACCTTTGGCCTAGGATTCCAAAAAGAAATAGCTAAAAATATGAGTGTCTTCACCTCACTTTCTTACCAACAACATGCCCTTAACAAAGGTGTAGGTCCTAATGAAGATAGACTGAATAAACTTTCTATTGGTCTCGGAGCTAAGTATAGACTGTAATTAATAATTATTTCTAGCTAAAAATTTCCGTACCAACTGGCTATTGCTACCTTAATTTAATATCACATCTTCCATATTAATTAAGACATTAGAACATATTACAAATATTTACAATATATAGTGCATACATTACCAGTAAATTCCTATATATTTATCTATAATGTCTGAAGATTGTATATTCAGACGAAACACCTGCCGGAGAACAATAATTAACTACTCTTATTAGTTTCAGTATAAATGACTACAAATATGGCAATAGTCAAAACAAATACTCAGTCTCTGAAAAAATCTTTTCTACTCCTAGTAGCAATTGGACTATTCTTTTCTTTTTCTAATTATAATCCTGCTACATATGAGATGCCTGTCATGAAAATTAATTTTTACATGATGGGAATGGACGAGATAGATGAATCTATTACAGTAAAGATTGGTCAGAATGTAGAGCGGCTTAACCAAGAATTCGAAGGTCAAATTATTTTTGATTTTGAAGAACTGTATATGGATCCTAATGGTGCGTACCTACCAGATCTTCACCGAGACTATTATTCCAGACATATGCATGACGAGATAGAAACACTCATCGCACCTATAGAAAAAGCGGGTGGTATTAATATCTTTCTTTTTGATACCTATTGTCAGGATGGAATGAATACAGCTCTAATGGGATTCACCCCTGTGTTTAAAGCAAGGCATGATACTTACTCAAACAATAGTCCTCGATTTGATAGAATATTCTTAGCGTACCAAGGATTAGAAAATCAAGTAACACTTGTACATGAAATGGGCCATTTTCTAGGACTGAAACATCCATGGGAGATGTCCGTAACGGAAAAATATAAAATGGGATTACATCATGTCCATGCGGAAAGTGTCAATCACATGACCTATAATTCTGAAGTCCATTCGTTTACAAGACAACAGTTAGATAAGATGAGAAACAATGCACTAAGCTATCGCACTTATCTCATGAAGCGGATCGTCTCTACTATTAGAAAAGCATAAGTCTTCTAATACTATCCTTTACTGTTTTGTAAATTTGGTGACAGACAGTTCTAGGCAAGTAACCTGAGAATGCTACGGCGATTCTAGATAGTTCTTAAGTCTTTCTTTTATTAGATAATTCCATCCCTGCACACCACTTTCTCTCTTGAACTCAGGAATTTCTTCTGGGAATTTTTCTAGTGTTGTAAATCTTAGTACTAATTTACTTTTATCTCCTCTATTGCTTAATTCAAAACTCGACACCCCTTTTCCTTGGTATCCCGCAAACGTCCATTCATAGGAAATTTTTTGCATCTCGATAACCTCGGTTACTTTCCACATATGAGGAAATTCCCTTTCTTCGACAGAAATAATAAACTGAGTTTGGAATCCCTGCGTAGGTTCAAAAGATGTCAGGGCAGGAAAATACCAAACTTGCATCTGCGGGAGCACCGTAATGGCTGCCCATATTTTTTCTACGGAGCTATCAAATAATTCTTCAATAATTATTGGTTCATCACTCATGACCGATACGGATATCTTAATTTAGCTTTTTGATCCTATCCAGATCTCTTTTAGATTCTCTTTCTTTAATGGTCTGACGTTTGTCAAAAGTTTTTTTACCCTGAGCTAAAGCTAACTCTATTTTTATTAACCCACGCTCAGAAAGATATAAACGATAAGGAACAATAGCGAGACCTTTTTCCGTCACCTTTCTTTGTAACTTAGCTAGTTCTCTTTTTTTCAGTAATAGATACCTATCTCTTCTGGATTCGTGGTTATTGATATTCCCATAACTATACTCAGCAATGAACAAACTCTTAAGCACTAGTCTACCTTGCTTATCGAAATAACAATAAGCATCACTCAGGTTAGCTTCTCCCTTCTTGATAGATTTCACCTCTGTCCCGACTAGGATGATACCTGCTTCAATTGTACTCAGAAAGTGATATTCAAATTTTGCTTTCCGTTTTATAATTTCCTTAAATGTTTGCCCTGACATATCTTACAAGCTTCGTAAATCTTCTGCTACTATAATTTCTCTAAAATAAAATCCGTCATCTTCTGGTAAAGGTGTAATCTAGTTACGCCTCCGTATATACCATGATTTCTATTAGGATAATAATATGTATCAAATTGTTTGTTGGCCGCAATAAGTGCATTAGCCATTTCTACAGAATTCTGAAAATGTACATTATCATCTCCCATGCCATGAACTAAAAGGTAATTTCCTTTAAGGTTCTTAGCAAAATTTACTGGACTATTTTCTTCATACCCAGCCTCATTCTCACCATGTGTTCTCATGTATCGTTCTGTATAGACTGTATCGTACCATTTCCAGCTAGTTACTGGCGCAACCGCGATTGCAGCCTTGAATACATCACTACCTTTTAACAAACAAAGAGAAGACATATATCCTCCATAACTCCAGCCAAATATCCCTATTCTACTTGCATCTGTGTAAGGCAAACTCCCTAGATACTTTGCCGACTCTATCTGATCTACTGTCTCTAGTTCCCCCAGTTTCATATAGGTCATTTTCTTAAACTCTTCACCTCTTCCACTGGTTCCTCTATTATCCACGCAAGCTACAATGTATCCTTTCTGAGCTAACATCTGAAACCACCAGTAATTCTGTCCCTTCCAGCTATCCGTCACAGACTGACTTCCCGGACCACCATATAGATACATGAATACGGGATACTTTTCTTGTGCATTAAAATTAGGTGGCTTAATCATATATCCATTCAGAGTGACATTATCCTTTGTTTTAAAATCAAAGAATTCTGCCTGTGAAATCCCCATTGATTTTTTTGCTGTTTTCAGATCTTTGTTATCTTCTATTTTTCTTATAGTCTTTCCTGATCTGTCAAACACCGTGTAAGAAGGTGGAGAATTTATTGTACTATGATTGTTTACATAATAATCAAATGTACTGCTAAACTGAGCACTATTCATTCCAGCATTACCAGCTACCAACTTATTATTTTTTCCATCTAAATCTACCACATAGATTTCTTTCTCCATAGCATTCTTTGCTGCGGCTCTGTAGTATATCTTTTTTCGCTTCTCATCCACTCCATAGAAATCGAACACATCGAACTTCCCCTGTGTCAGCACTTTCTTTTCTTTACCATTCATATCGTAAAGGTAGAGATGATTGTATCCCGTCTTTTCACTAGACCATATAAAGTGCTTACCATCATCTAGAAAAGTAAGGTTATCCGTAACATCTATATAGTATTGGTTTTTCTCTTCTAATAAGATTTTTACTTCTCCAGAGTTAGCATCTGCTATGAGGAGTTGTAAATTATTCTGGTGACGATTCATCTTAGTTACACACAGCTTATTCGCATCCTGTGTCCAGTTAATCCTAGGAATATAGTATTCATCGTTATCAGATATTTTCACCAGGGTAGATTTATCTTTTCTTAAATTGTAAATATGTACTGTAACATCAGCGTTTTTCTCACCTACCTTAGGATACTTAAAAGTAACGTATTCTGGATACAGTTCGTTACTATAATTAGTCATAGTAAACTCCGGAACCTGAGTTTCATCAAATCTTAAAAACGCTATATTTTTACTATCCGGAGACCAGTGAAAAGCCTTAGCGAAAGCAAACTCTTCTTCGTATACCCAATCTGCTGATCCATTTATGATCTTGTTATTTACACCATCTGTTGTGACTGGATTTGTTTCTCCAGACTTTAGATTCATATAGTATACATTATTTTCCCACACATAGGCTATGTTTATGCCATCTGGTGATAAAGTGGCGTACTGAACCTTATCATCATTGAAGACTGCTTGTAGTGCTTCTTTCTCTCTATCATAAATATGATAAAATGACTTAGAAGATCTTCTATATATAGATTCTGTTTCTGATGCGACAATAATTTTAGACTCATCATCATGAAAGGTGTAATTAGCAATTTCACCATTGAACCCATCTTTGTCTTTTAGAGCATCTCCTACTAAGATATCTTCTACAAAATTACCAGAGGTAAGATCATATTTCTTTATTGTATTATCTTCTAATCTTGTATAGTGTTTTCCATCGTTCATGAATCTGAAACCAGGGACTGAACTAGCAACGTATGTATAATCTTTCCACAACCCCTCAAGTGTAATTTCTTGCTGGGCATAGCTACTTAATGGTAATAAAAATAGCAATACTAAAACGAAAAAACAGGATCGATTTGATTTTAAACTTATCATTAGAGTCATTTAGAATTATGGACTAATTTTTCTTTCTTTTACAATAATACAGCGGCGCTTGTAATCTTACCTTCTAGAACGCTCCTTATAAGGTTAAGGTTCAGTTCTTTCAGCGCTAGCAGGCTGACATTAAACAGGGGTGTTGCATTCTCTCCAGATGCTGAGATTACTTTTATGTAACCTATAACTATAGACCAGGCATGTAAGGTCAGCAACATAGAATCAGAATCTTCTAGGATAGAACCGTCTAATTTACCACGTTCTACCTCCTTTACGGCTAACTTAAATGGTAGATTATGTAAATCTTGCATCTTCTGAAAATAAATAGATTCTTGTAGAGATTCTGGAATTTTTGCTAGATCCGTACCACTAGAGCTAGATCTAACGATTGCAAAATATTCTAGTAAGGCTTCCGAATAGAGATAGTTTTCTTCACAGAAATCCATAAAACACTTAACGATTGCTACGGTAGCATTTAGTCCAGTATGACTTCTATATTTGTCAATCGTTTCATAATAACTATCTATAAGCTGCTGAAGGGCTTTGTAAGTAACTCCCATATATAGGTTCTCCTTACTTTGAAAGTAAGCATATAAAGTTACCTTAGTGATACCCGCTTCCACGGCGATATCCTCCATTTTGGTGTTTTTAAACCCAGACACTGCGAATACTTTCTCAGCAGCCTTAAAAATGTTATTTTCTTTTGCAATTCTTTTGTCGACCTTCATAAGTGATACTAAATAGATTGTCTAAATTACTTAATATTTATTAAATACAAGGATATGAAGCATGCCATTCTCATTCACGGGATCATAGAATTAGTAGCAGGTCTTACTGTATTTTTTCTTCCCCATATATTATTAATGAATAAGCAGCTTCCTGTGGAGTCGCTAGCTGTCTGTAAACTCTATGGAGTAGCTGCCATCTTTTATGGTATTATTTCCTTAATAATTTATAAAAATACTACAGATGAAAGTTTCCTGAAACAAGTTGTTCTTAGTATAATGGCTTTTCATATGATCTTGGGATTCTATCTATCTGGTCTTTACAAATCAGATATTGTCATGCACCCAGGTGTATATCTTTTCCATTTAGGACTATTTCTCCTCACTACAGTTATATATCTTAAGCATGTAAAATAGTGCCTTCATATTCTAAAATAAAAATTCATACTAACAATACATTTTACATTTTCTTAGTTAAATATAAAACTATAAGTATAAGAAATATTTACAATTTACTCATCTTTCTAAATCGCTACCTATGATTAGACTAATTGTAATATTCTTTTCCGTACTCTTCTTAAGTTCATGTCAGCAAGATTTTTTCGGTAATAATCTAAATTCTGAACCTTTACAAAAGGAAGATGAGCTATATCCCTTAGTAGATGAAGATCTATGGAGTTACTTCATCGACTTCGAAAAAGAAGCGGGCAAAAGAAACATAGAGATAGACTTAAAACAGCTCCAGCTTAAAGGTAATATAAGCGAAATTCATGAAGATAATGTTGCGGGCGTATGTAACTACAGTAGTAATAACCCAAATGTAATAACCGTAGATCTAAGTTTCTGGAATCAATCTTCTGAGCTATTAAAGGAGATGGTTGTATATCATGAATTAGGACATTGCGTACTAGGCAAAGGGCATAGAGAAGCTGCTGACGAAAATGGATCTTGTCTAAGCATAATGCGAAGTGGCTTGGGAGATTGCATAACGAGATATAATACTGTAAATAAGGAGTACTACCTCGACGAACTCTTCCTCTATGAGGAATAAAAACAAATGTTATGTCTAGCTAAGCCCTGCATGTGTTTTGAAGCCTTAGAATATTTTAGAGATCTACGTGATTTTTATAGCGTACAATCTCTATCGGAAAACAGAAAATTTTTCTTTTAAAATAAGTCGATCTACATCGTACACACTGAGATAATATTCTCCATTAATAAGATCTTCATTTAGGGGAATAGTTAGAACAGAACCATTGACATAATAAACACTGTGCTGAACTAATCTACCTTCTAGATTTGATATGTCGATTATTACTGCTCCATCTATTTTCCAACTTTGGGATATGTTAATCATATCTGATGTAGGATTAGGATAGATGGATACCACATCACTCAGATCATTGCGCAATACTTTGATTTCCGAATTTTCCCTGCTTCCATCTGCATTAACTATTTCTAAGCGATAATATACATATGGTGTCGTCAAATAATTAAAGATGCTTCTATCAAAATACTTGTAGGTATACTCTGTAGATAGATTTTTACTTTTTACAGATCCTATATTTTCCCAGTTATACTCGTCCGTACTTCTCTGGATATTATATTGGTCTATAGAAATTTCATTTTCTGTTACCCATGCTAAGTTAGCATCCTCCTGGTTTTTCATTACAGAAAAAGATAAGAGGTCTAGCGGAACGGTTGTTTCCCCTATTGTCACTTTCAGCTCACTAAATCCATAACATGTACCGCCATGGTTTTCAGTAGCTGTTAACAATATGTATTGTGCTACTTGCTTGTTCAGATTCGTTATGTAGTCCCCCTCGTAGTAGGCACTTCCTGTAGATATTTCTAATGAATATGTACCCATTTCTGACCACTCTTCCCCATCTGTAGATAGGTCTATTGTAAAAGTCTGGATTCCGTTAGCTGCGTTATCTACATGATTGTAATTCCAGATGAATACTTCTTCTAGTGCATGCAGTCCACCTAGATTATACATAATCCAGTGAGAGCTACCTTTATCAGAATTGGGATTTTCTGAGGGACTACAAGACAACCAACTATTATCTGTGTTAGCATTATGCCTGTCGCCGAAGCATTGTGCATGAGTCGAGTTAAGACCTAGAACAAAGAACATAAGAGCGAGTAAAATAAATTTCATATATCACTTTTTAGAAAATGATGAATTGAATAAATCAGATGCTATATACCGCGTAACACGGCACGAGTTATGCAGCATTTAGGATATCAATTTGCACTAATACCAATCATGCTTGAATCTGCACTTAGATTCACAATACTTAGGGGATTCTATCTTAAATAATTATTAATCTGTGGTATCTCTATCAACTCCTTATTGTCCTGAAAAGAATACGATAGTTTCCGCATCTATATTATTAGCTGAATTCGTTTCGTTTCCACTTCCTTGTATTACACTGGCCGAATACGTTACTTTACCATTAGTAGATTGTGGATCATATACACAAACTAAACCTATAGCACTCTGCCCAGAAGCGGAGAGACCAGCGTTACTCGTCCATATATGGAAAGATGCATTAGAATCATCATAAATCCAGTCTGGGTTATCAAAATCAAATCCCGAGAGACTTGTAAGCCCACCGTCCCATTCAAAATCCATCTGAAGGTCCTTAGGTAATACGACAGTAATCGCTCCCGATGTTTGCTTGTCCGCAATCTCTAATACCTTTATTGTAAATAGCATTTCCGTTGCTCCATTAGCCACGGAAGGAAGAATTCTAATAGCAGGTGATAGATCTTGTGTAGCTTCCAGGTTAATTCTCATTTCGCTAAAGCCATAACATGATCCTCCGTGATTACTTAGGGCCGTAATAAGGATATATCTGGCAGCTCTACCCTCTAATCGACCAGCAAATAATCCTTCATAGAAAGCACTTCCCATAGATTGAGGCATATTAAACGTTCCTATATCTTCCCAGCTTTGACCATCCGTGGATACATCTACACTGAATTCACTGATGCCATTATTACTATCATAAACATGGTTATAATTCCATAGGTGCAGATCGTGTAATTCCCGCACTTCCTCTAACTCATACATAATCCAGTGCGAGGGAGAAGGCCTTGCATCATTAGGATTATTAGATGGTGTGCAAGACAACCAGCTATTATCAGAATTAGCATTATGTCTATCTTCAAAACATTGTCCTAATAGGGAAGTAGCTATGAACAAACTTAAGATTACAAAAAGTATATTTCGCAATTGCATATTTCTAAATTTCATTAAAAGGTGTATAAAAGTTTCCTAGCTGCCTAAAAATCCTATCGGCGCTTCTCCTGACCCCGCGCTATAAAAGTTTCCTAAATTAGGAAACAAGGTGGCAAGGTCGCTATCCTCTACTCCAAACCATTGTGATAATTCCGCAAAATATTCGTCAGCAGATAATTCAGGTATAAGGACACCACCACCGATATCTATATTACTATCTAAAGCTAGTGTAGGATAAGTACCGAAAATATTACCTCCATTAACTTGTCCGCCCATCACGATACAATTACTTCCCCATGCATGATCAGTTCCATTACCATTAGAAGACAAGGTTCTTGCAAACTCCGATATAGTGAAGGTCGTTACACATTCTGTAGTTTCCAGTTCTTCCATAGCTGCATTAAATTCGCTAAATGCCAAACTAATATTGGTCAATGCTTCAGCATGTGATTCCACCACCTCATCGTGCATATCAAATCCTCCTACCTCAACAAAGAAAATCTGCCTCGTCATGGAAAGTGTATTTCTTGCAGCTATAGTACGCGCCACCATCTTCATCTTATCTGACAATTCGTTATCAGAAAAATTTGTATTTAGACTTATCGGATCTAAGGCTTCTGCAAACTCTATGTTAGAATCTCTAGATACCTTGATTACATCTACGTAGGTTTTTTTGTAAAGATCCTGGTAATTAGCTTCGACCATATTGTCTATAGCTGCTGTTCGCAGCTCACTAAATAACCAGTCTTCTCCGTAACCATTAATTTGTATAGCTCCAGAATAAGGATTTATAACATACTGAGAACTGTTCTCTCCATTCTGGAAAACATTATTTCCTGCTAAGGATATATTTAGAGATATATTCTGATTAGAATTCATGTCTCCTAGTAAGTCTGCTACCTTTCCTCCCCAGCCTATAGCAGTCCTATCATGAGGTACAGAAGTTTGCCATTGCTGGCTCTGGTCTGCATGAGAAAACAATCCTAATGGCACAGGAATAGATCCATCATATACCTGATTCATATTTTCTACTGGCTCGATGAGTGTTCCGATATTACTTATGAAAGAAAGTTTTCCTTCGTTATACAGGGTCTGCATAGGCCCCATAGAAGGATGTAGTCCATAATCAGATCCATTCAGAGGAAGGATTTCATTTTGAGAAAGCGCAACATTAGATCTTGCATCTGCGTAGGCATTGTATTCTGCTTGGTTATTCTTAGGAACTAGCATATTAAATGCATCATTTCCACCCGCGAAAAATACACAGACTAATGCCTTGTAATCTCCCCCAAAAACTGCTGAATTTGCAATAGCAGCAGCATTCATTGTTTTCAGATTAAATAAGGTACTGAATAAGGTAGTATACCCCATCGCTCCACAAGCTGCTTTCCCTAAAAAATCTCTTCTATCTATATGATGATGTTTGTGTCCCATAGTTGTATTATTTTATTATGTTATAATCAGCAGAAATAAGTACTAAATAGATCGCAAGCCTTGCACGATATAAGGCGGCATTATCCCAGTTTATAGGATACCCAGCTATAGCTTCTCTTATATATCCCCTAGTCTGATCTGACATCTGACCATGGGTGAAAATGATATCTAGTTCGTTCATAAGCACTTCAGGTTCGCTCGCTAGTGCCTCTAATTCGGAGGTGACTAGTGTGACATTTTCATCACCATAATCCCCTTCCCATGAAAACATAAGATTATCCCATATTGTCCATCCGTTTACTGCATTAATATATCCTGTTGCGGTCTGTGTGTTATGCAACTTGAACTCAGGCGCTACAATGTCATTAGCTGCTAGTTCTCCGACAGGCATATGATCTGGTAAATAAAAATTAAACACGGTAGGTGAGAACAATGGTAGTTGCTTAGTAGATTCTAGATATCCATATCCCGCATTCCAATATCTTCCGAATGGACTGTCATGCGGTATAGATTTTACAAGATGCGTATATTTAGAGATCGGTTCTCGAAGTCTGCCATTAATATCTTCTAATAATGCACCACATGATCGGGCTTCCTCATCTACTAAGATGGCCCTCACAACTTCTAGCATATTACCTCGCTGTCCATTCCCATCATCATTAAATGCCTCAGCAACTCGACCTACATACGCAGGCGAAGGATTAGATTTTACTAATCTTTGTATAAGGCGATAGGCAATAAATGGTCCTACGTTGTCATGATTAAATAAGATATCTATCAGGTCGTTTACATCCTGCATACCGGACTGGTTAGCAGGAAGAACATGGTTTTTTAGTATTATTTTCTCTTCTGTTTCATGGAAATCATCATACATGATCATCGGTACTAACTTATCAGCTCCCCATATTCCTAATCCAAAATACGGCTCATTAGTCCAGTCCACATAATCCTCTACTCCACCAGGACCTAGACCAGTAAACACCTTTGCGATTTCTTTTATATCTGTATTATCGTAGGTAGGAATATCATTTCCATCGCTATCTTTCTTTCTCGTCCCGTCTACATTTAGCTCATACAAGCCTATACTAAATAGCTGCATTATTTCTCGTGCATAATTTTCGTCAGGATGTATATTTTCTTCAGGTATAGCCTTTGGGTTATTTAGATGACTTAGGTAATAACCCATAAGAGGACTTAGCGTCACATCTGTCAATAGATCTTTAAAATTTCCAAACGAATGTTGCATTAATATATCGTAATAATTACTACTTGCCTGACCCCAGTCTCTTATATCTGATTCATTAGAAAGTACAAGGATCTGGCTTAAAGCATTAGCGACCTTCATTCTTAACTGATCAGGGCCGTCTACTGTATTTTGCATCCATGTGTAATTAAAATGCACTGCCCACGGACCGAACAAATCATCTTCTGACTCCCCTGCCGCTAGCCGCATCTGCACAACCTCCGCCCATATCTCATCCAGTTTGTTTTTAAAATTAGTTGCTGGCAGTGCCGCCTGTTCGTCTATCCAGCCATCAAAATCTAAGTCTTCTGCTAAGGCCTCTATTTCAGTCTTGTCAGCACCAAAAGTAGTTTGTGCTAAGAAACGAGATGATTCAAACAATCTGGCATCCATTCCAGAGCCATTAATTGTCTTATCTGGGGTTGCATTTCCCTGACTACTGCTAGCCGTAACTATTATACCATCAGAATGACCCGCTCCGATATAGTCTGTATAAGATTGACTGAAGAGGCAACTGGAAAAAATTAATGTAAAAAACAAAGTAAATGAACTGCATTTCATATTAGCGTGTTTAGTAGATTTTAAAATCTAAATATCCAATGGGGATCAACTTATAAGCTATTGAAAGGATTATGATTGTCACAATATGAGATATTAAAATGGTAAATCTATCAGAGTATTCCCTGATATTTTCATCATTTTATGAGTGTAATCTCCGAACTTATGACCTGGCCGTCCGTTTTTACACTAATAATATAAGTACCAGACTGAAATTCTGAAAGATCCAAAGCATATTCTATTGCTCCTTTTCTAACTTGTAATGTACTTTTTCTCAACATCTTACCTGATATGTCAGAAACTAAAATATATACCTCTGTATTGACATGAGAGCTGAAATGTAAATTTGTTAGACCAGATGTGGGATTAGGAAAAGTAAGTAGCTCGCCAAGTTCTTGCGGAGTCTCATCCGTTGCAACTAATTCGCCAATGTTAAATTTTATTTCACTCAATCCATAACAATCGCCTCCATAATTATCTATAGCTGTTATCAAAATATACTGAGCAGTAACTCCTGATAGATCAGGTCCGTCAGTCCCTAGATATAGAGTGCTCCCGGTTGCTTGGTCTAGAACATAAGTACCCCACTCTGACCAGTTCTCTCCATCTAAAGAATAATCGATAACTATTTCTCTTATATTACTTGATAATCTAGATGGATCATTAAAATTCCAATAAGCCGTCTCTGCTAAATTATAGGACTCCCCAAAATTATAGAGTAACCAATGGCTCATTCCTCGACTAGCATTAGGATTAATACTTCGCTCACAAGAAACCCATGCATTATCTATACCCGTATTATGCCTGTCCTCGTAGCACTGTGCTGTGCTAAGAGTAGAAAAGGTAAGTACTGAAATTAAGATTATGAAGAAAATTTTCATGATTTTCTATATGTCAATGTAATGTATCATTAAGATAAAAGTTTTTTTTGAAAAAAGAGCGTCTTAAAAGGTAAAATGGAATTATTATTACGCTAAATTGGGTGTATACCCTTAAAGTATAACTCATGCATGACGAAAGATACCCTGTAGGGAAGTTTATCATTCCTAAAAACATTGATACCAGACAAGTAAATAAGTGGATTACGGATATAGTGCAATTACCTAAGCAGTTAGAGTTAGTCTTACAAGATATCTCTGCAAAACAATTAGATACGCCATACAGAGAAAATGGCTGGACTGCAAGGCAGGTCGTACATCATCTAGCCGATTCCCATCTAAATAGTTATATAAGATTTAAATGGGCACTTACTGAATCTGAGCCGGTTATAAAGGCCTATGATGAACAAAAATGGGCTGAAGAAAAAGATGCTAAGGAAATGGATATTCGTCCTTCTCTAGAACTTATTAAGTCGCTTCATCAGCGATGGTCTCATATGTTATCTGGCCTTTCGAAAAAACAATTAACTCGAGGGTTCATACATCCAAGTAACAACAAAAGATGGGTACTTAACTGGACCGTTGGTATGTATGCATGGCATGGTGTACATCATCTAGAACATGTGAAAATGAGCAAAAAGAAGAGTCAATAATTATTTATTTTGGAAATAGACTTCATTATACCTTGTTATAACCCTGCCCCAGATTGGGAAGATAATCTGATATCACAATTTAATGAACTTAACAAGTTAATGCCTGCAGATCGTTTTCATATCATTGTAGTAGATGACGGAAGCCATAAGCCACTGACTCTAAGCGGGGGCTTCCCATGTACTGATTTTCTAAGCATGATTAGCATCAGAAATAGCGAAAACCGAGGAAAAGGATACAGCCTTAGAAAAGGTGTAAAAGAATCTAAGAATAATATAATAATATATACTGATAGTGATTTTCCCTACACGCCATCTTCCGTGAGCAAAATTATTAAATCACTACGCAAGACAGATACTGACCTCGCCATAGGCAAACGCGATAAGCAATATTACGAACAGATTCCTACCATCAGAAAATTTGTTTCTAAGTTATTGCGCCAGCTCAATAAGGTTATACTTTCCTCTAAACATACCGATACACAAGTAGGTCTCAAAGGATTCAAAGGGAATGGAAAAAATATTTTCCTAAAAACGAGTACAGACAGGTTCCTAATAGATCTAGAATTTATTAAGAAAGCATCCAAACATCAGCTCAATATAGAAGCAATACCCGTTACCCTAAGAAGTAACATCCAATTATCCGAAATAAAAGCAACTACCCTACTGAAGGAACTAGGCTCTTTTTTAAAGATCTTATTTAGCCAGTAGATCTAGCTCTTCCCAGTATTCTACTGCTCTACGAGTATGCGGAATACAAATAGACCCGCCTACTAAGTTAGCAATAGAAAAAACCTCGTAGACCTCCTCTTTACTCACGCCTAAGTCATGACAACTTCCTAAGTGGTATTTTATACAATCATCACATCGCATAACCATAGAAGCGATAAGACCCATCAGCTCCTTCGTCTTGACAGGAAGCGCTCCTTCCTGGTACGCTTGGTTATCAAGGCTAAAAAATCGCTTCAAGACTTTATTATCTTGCTTTAGAATCTTTTCATTCATTTTTTCTCTATACTCATTGAATTCCTGTACTTGTGACATCTTGTGATTTTTAGTATTCTTTTGAAGAAAAATTAAGACCGTATCTAGCAAATAATGCTATTTTTACGCTTTTGCAAATTTTACGATTTTATGTTAGATTTTGAAAAATATTTATCCGATTTTAACACCACTATCAATATATGGGAATTTATTATCAATCTGATAATTGTTACATTAATAGCTTTTGTGATTAAAATGTTTTATGTAAAATGGGGCCGTGCAATATCTAATAGAGATCAGTTTTCTAACAACTTTGTACCCTTAGCGCTAGGAACACTGCTCATTATCACAGTAATAAAATCATCTATAGCTCTATCGTTAGGTTTAGTCGGTGCATTATCTATAGTAAGATTCCGAGCAGCTATCAAAGATCCAGAGGAACTTACCTTTCTATTTCTTGTTATAGGATTAGGCTTGATCGGTGGTGCTAATAAGCCCGTTTTAGCCGTTGTAAGTTTTGCCATAATTCTTCCTCTCTTGTATGTCAATAGTTTGTTCGCGGGAAAGAAAAAAACAATCAACAATAAGACTTTTTTACATATTGATACTAGTTCAAAAGATCTAGAAAAATTCAATAGTGCTATATCCACGCATATTTCATTTCTAGAACTTAAAAGGGTGGATTACAAAGACGAAGGTATGCATCTGAGCTACTACTGTAAGATCTCCTCTCCTAGTGACATCGATATGATACATAAGTCTATCAACATCTTAGATACAGAAGCAAAAGTTTCTTTTGTAGATCAACCAGATCTATTAGCATGATCATAAAGGACAGATTCGGATCTTATCAAAAGAAATCTTCACTGAAATTAATCCTCAGGTGGATTCTACCGGTACTTATGATCGGTATACTGATCTATGCCTACAAGACTTTTAATAATTCAGACACATCTATAGAAAGACTGGAGGGCACTGTGATATTCGCTTGTGGTGCAGAGAAGAAAGATGGGGATTCCTTTATATGTGGGGATTCCAAAATGGGTAATAGCCATACTCAATCAAGTAAAAAATCAAGGTCAGGGAAATTCTCATCTTTAATCAATAGAAAGAGCAAATACGGATTCTCCTACAGCTGTGATACGGTAACTGCTGGTGCCTATTACAGGATAACGGTCTGGAGACATACGGACTCCCCTAAAGAATCTTATATTGCTGTCAGTTCTACTAATGATTCTGAGTTCTACATACAGACTAATAAAGGAGCAGAAAAAGATAAAGATGGCTGGGAGAAACTAGAATTATTATTTCAAGCGCCTGAAGATAATTCTCTGCAATCATTCAAAATTTACACTTACATACATGGTGATCTTAGCTCGGCATATTTTGATGATTTAAGCTTAGAAACGGTTGATAAAAAAGAGGTAGAAAAAACCATCGACAATAGCAGTCTAACAAAAATTGCGCTCTATCTAGATGATAAAGCGTTAAGCAAGATTAAACAAAAAAGAAAAGAGGCATTAGACGTGGGTTTGTTGAGAACCGCAGAAGATGACTGGGTCAAATCCAAAATACTTATAGAAGGGGAAAAAGAACTCACCGTGGATCTGAGACTGAAAGGTGACTGGACTGATCATCTAAAAGGAGATGACTGGTCTTATAGAATCAATACTAAATCAGATGAATCGTGGAATAGGCTGCAGTCTTTTTCTCTACAACACCCCGGCACAAGATACTATTTGCATGAGTGGGTATTCCATAAACTACTAGAAGAAGTCGATGTACTAACGCCTCGTTATGATCTTATAGAACTAACGATCAATGGTTCCAAAGAGAAACTGTATGCCTACGAAGAGCATTTCGCTAAGCAGCTTGTAGAATATAAAAACAGAAGAGAAGGTGTAATAATAAAATTTGCTGAAGACATAATCTGGGATCAACGGTATAGAGATAATATGCATCAAATAAGCTCCTCTGTAAAGTCACCTAATATGTCAAGACTTTCTGAGGTAGAAGTATTCAAGGAAAATAAAACATTTAAAAATCCTGTCCTTAAGGATCAGTTTGAGCAAGCAAAGAATTTATTATTTACCTATCAGTATGGTCTTGAACCTGTAGATCAAGTTTTTGACATAGAGAAACTTGCAAAATATTATGCTATAGTAGAGATAATGCAAGCTTACCACAGTGTCGTGTGGCATAACCAACGGTTCTATTATAATCCCTTTGTAAAAAAACTAGAACCTATTGGTTATGATGGATTCACAGAAGATGGTGTTTTTAAATTCCATAATCGTGTTTTTTTTGGCGCTTATCAGTCTAAGGAAGATTCCAATATCAATGCAGTTTATTACAACTCATTATTTAAAAACCCAGAGTTTGCAAAACACTATGCTCATGCATTACAGACCTACACATCAAAGGAATTCCTGAATAGTTTTTTCGCCAAAAATGAAAAAGAATTAAATGCTAGACTTGCGCTAGTTAATAAATATATACCGAGTTATAATTTCGATCCAGAAACGATCTACAAAACAGCCAGAACAATTGCTAACACGATAGAGCCGCTGAACTCTAATACTGTAAAAGCCTATAGAAGCGAATGCAGTACTGATAGTTGTGGTATACAGCTTGTAAATAAACATCTTCTACCCATCTCTATTATTGGATCTGGTCTGGGTGATCAAGAAATGTCTAACTCGATGACAGAAATTATTTCTAATAGCAATTCACCTAATTTCAAACCCTCATTTACAGAAATTACTATCCCTGAAAATCATAAATTCATCTTTTACAAGGTCGCAGGTCTTGAAAAAATTTACGCGGTGACTATCGGAAAATGGTCACTATCTAAAGTACCATCAAAGGTTGACAAAAGCTTACAAGTCCCTTTAGTAATTGATAAAGATTTTTCTGTAAAAAATAATATAGTTCATATTTTTCCTGGTACGCACACCATCAGTAAACCTATGATTATTCCTAAGGATCATACTTTTCTACTTACAGAAAACACCACTTTAGACTTAGTTAATAATGCCTATATAATAAGTTATGGAGATGTACAGTTTAAAGGCTTAGAGAATAAGCCAGTAAATTTCACTTCTTCTACCAAAGCAAACCAAGGCATATTTGTCAGTCAATCTAGTAAGCGATCTTCTCTGGAGTGGGTCCGATTTTCAGATCTTAATACCTTAACTTCTGGTACCTGGAGATTGACAGGAGCAGTAAATTTCTACGAATCAGATGTTACCATGAAGAATGTAACGATCGAGAATAACCAATGTGAGGACGCACTTAATACCGTAAGATCTAATTTTGACATTACTAACCTTAATATCTCCAATACTTTTGCAGATGGCTTCGATGCAGATTTTTGTGTGGGTGTTCTACGAAGCTCCACACTAATCAATACAGGCAATGATGCTGTTGATTTTTCAGGTAGTAAAATAGATATCTACGATCTTACGTTGCGAGATATCGCTGATAAAGGTATAAGTGCTGGCGAAGAATCTACACTAAAAATAAATTCTGCTAACATTGATAAAGCAGATATAGGCGTAGCCTCCAAGGACCTATCTAAGGTTACTATAAAAGATATAGATTTAAAAAACTGTAACAAGGGTTTTGCTGCTTATCGGAAAAAGCCTGAGTATGGAGGAGGTATTATAGACATCGCGAACTATACTGAAGAAAATGTAAAAATACTAGAGCTTGCAGATAGGGAATCAAGAATAAAGTTTCTCAATAAAAAATGAGATACGAATTAAAATATAATATAGATCTTTTAGGTGCAGTTGAAATCAAGTCAACTATATTATTGCATCCAGCATCCTTTAGCAAGGCATTTCCTGATCGGATCGTAAACAATATATATTTCGATTCTGCAGATTTTCTATTTTTCCATGAGAATGTAAATGGTGCACCTGATAGAAAAAAGATGAGACTGCGATGGTATGGTGAAGATTCATTGTTAGCATCTAAATCTATGCTAGAGATTAAAAACAAGAGAAACCAACTAGGCTGGAAAGACAGTTTTTCTTTTGATACTCAAGGAATTAATTCGCTAGATAAGTTATCACAAAAGATTAATCATTTAAACAATTTTGAAATAGCCCTTCTACCTGCACTCCAAAATAGGTATAAGAGATCTTACTATGTATCCCATGATGGCTTATTCAGAATTACTGTGGACTATAATCAGGAGTTTGCTATACCAACAATTGATAATGTTTACCTTCCTACTAATAAAAGATTCAATAATTTGGTAGAACTAAAATTTGAAGAAGAAGACTGGAAACATAGCAGTGATATTACTAATTACATACCTTACAGGCAGACTAAGAATTCTAAATATGTAAATGGCATAAGCGCCATTTTTCATCTCTAGACCGTTCCTCTATTCTTCATACGCCATAGCGAGATGACCATTCTAAAAGGCAGCGCCAGTGAGCAAATAAAGGCACCTGTCCAAAAGAAAATCATTTCATTTCTAATATAACTTGCCAGTGGCTTTTGCTCCGCTGTTTCTAAGTTATCCATAATTGTATAGATGCCTACCTCGTCAGAGAAGGTCTGAAAATCATATACATTGTCAATAAGATAGAGTAGTATAGGCACAGAAAGAAAGACAAGAACAGCTTTCACCCAGAAAGTATTGGCAAGCCAATGATACTTAAGCAAGAACAAATAACGTAAGAGTGTGAAGAAGACGATTATAAATAGAGCATTCTCAATGTAAAATGGATATTGGTTACCTATCTTATCATAAATAGGCATTAAAAATAGTACAAGTAAAACTATAGTTATTACAATAGATACCAGTTCGATTACCAACTTATTCTTCATAGCATAAAAGTATATATTAATCACGGGATAGATGATCAGTTATCTCTGAAATTATTAGGTTCTAGAAAGAAAGTAGCAGGTAGAATATAAAATACTCGGCTAAGGCCGAAAGTATGAATTAGGGAGGTAGGCAGCGTAGGTCGTCCTGTACATACTACCACCAACCTTCTACAAAAGGAGAAAGCCTTGCTGCGTTAACAACAAGGCTTTCATAAAAAGGCGGCGACCTACTCTCCCGGAAGAACCAGTACCATCGGCGCTAAGGGTCTTAACTTCTCTGTTCGGAATGGGAAGAGGTGAGCACCCTTGCTATAACCACCATTATCTTTGATAGTGCAATCTTCATTACACTCTTTATCTTCTATTTTGTTTGTAGCTATAATCCGCAAGGGTTGGCTTCCCATCCGCGATCCTTTGGTCGCGGTTCCTTCGGGTCGAGACAAATCTTTGTCTCGTCTTTTCCTCAGTCACCCTTGCTATAACCACCATTATCTTTTAGTTGCATTAGTCCTTAGACTAACTTACCTATTTCTTTATGCAGCTCTATAGTTTCCTACTTCAATGACATTTACACTGATAATGATTCAGCAAATTTTTCTTTTGATTGTTCATTTTAACTCAAATGACGCCGCGATCCCTTTGGTCGCGGTTTCTTCGGGTCGAGACAAATCTTTGTCTCGTCTGATCCTCAGTCACCTTCGATATAAAAAAATTAACAAGGAAAGGTAATTTCTAGTAATATACTCTTGCTTCTACACTTGCAAGAAAAAAAAATAAAAAAAAGGAAGCTTACGGGTAATTAGTACTACTCGGCTCCATATGTCACCATACTTCCACCTATAGCCTATCAACGTGGTCATCTTCCACGACCCTTAAAAGAATATTCATCTTAGAGTTGGCTTCGCGCTTAGATGCTTTCAGCGCTTATCCATTCCCTACATAGCTACCCTGCGATGCAGCTGGCGCCACAACAGGTACACTAGAGGTAAGTCCAACACGGTCCTCTCGTACTAGTGTCAGATCTCTTCAATATTCTAACGCCCACAACAGATAGGGACCGAACTGTCTTGCGACGTTCTGAACCCAGCTCGCGTGCCACTTTAATGGGCGAACAGCCCAACCCTTGGGACCTTCTCCAGCCCCAGGA
>ENA-ORXR01000288-ORXR01000288.1-marine-metagenome-genome-assembly--contig:-NODE-288-length-75362-cov-5.884838_pt1 | contig 75362 bp, 65 predicted proteins | sample MGYA00237866_ERZ511479 | MGnify/ENA metagenome assembly ERZ511479 | reverse complement strand
CTTTTTTCAACACTGACTCCAAGTGATCTTCAATATTGTCATCGGAGAAAAATGCGATAGTAAATTTGTCTAGAGATGACTGTGCTATCCTATGTATTGGCTCTTTGGCAGCATCTGTTAGGCAGTGAAAAAGAGAAGGATCATCACTGAGCAGAAGAAAAATATAATTTATTGGATTCCCAAATGACAAATCGCTAAATCTGTCTGAATGATTCGCTATATGTGATTTAAATTGATCTTTGTTCTTGTTATACAGAAGCTTTAGGGCCCGAAAGTTAATCTCACGATTTTCGTTCGCTTCCGAATTTTCTAGCTTGAAAACAAATTTCCAAAGTCCGGTGAATAGATGGTTCTGTGACTCCGTTGAAAGCCTCCCGTAATACTTTGCCTCCAGGTACTTTCTGAATCCTTTGTCATCTGGAAAAAGGTGCTTTATTTCTGCGATATCTGTAGCCAGCTGTGCAACTATATTTTTCGTTAGAAAGGGTGGTTTAGTTAGTAAAGCCTCAAGTGCCGCCCTGATGTATGCCCTTACAATTTCAGGTGTAGGCTCGAGAAGAAGGTCGGCTTCAGTCAAAATCGGGTGGGCGGAAAGGTGTCTCTTAGCATGAATGTTTTTGAGGTCAGAATGCTCGGCCGAACTCAGCAGTGTGGTTCTCTTTTTTATTTCATCTAGCAAGTAGGCCTCCCAGTCGGGAGAGGTTGGATTTTCTTTTTGTTTATCCTCAATTTCTTTTAGCAGTCTCTCGGACGTTGGATCCGCTTGAACTTCATGAAGGTGCTTTAATTTAAAAACCATGTCACAAACAACAACAGTCCAAAGCATAACCATTGATGAGCGTAGATTTCCATTGACATATGTCTGCAGAACCTCTCTAAAATAAATTTTTGTTCTTGGGTCAACAATTTTTTCTACTTGCCCTTCAATAGAAAATTCAAACATCTTTGATGGCCTATGTGATTCGGTGAATTACGCTTTATAACCTAACACCAGCGCTAAGGTGAAATTGCAGCCGGTGCGCGTTCTGAGGTACTCATGGTTGCGTGCCGGCTGCAATTTACAGCTTCAACGTTTTGTTCGGTTTACTTATTTTACCTGATGTTTGCTCTGTACTGACAAGCCGCATTCCTCGAGAATGATATCAGGCTCAGCTGACAGTTTGGTCAGGCCCTAAGCTGACGTTTGAATGATTCCATAGCGGCAGCCAAAGTTGTAAAGGTCTGTACAGTGACGAGCGATCCCAATCCTTTATCGCTGTGCGATTATTTTTTTCATTTTTTGATATACGCGTAAATATGCAGCTAGGTGAACTGGCACTGTGGTAAGTCTGGCATCAGATTACCCTCTGAGTCATAGCAATTTGGCACTCTCCAATCTCCTAAAAGTATCACTGAAACTACGAGGCACACACCTAAAAGCAAGCCTATCGAGCTTACTTTCACTCCTTTTTTATTTCGCAATACAGCAAATATAATATGTAGCAACATCATGAGTGTTGACGTATAACAACCTAACGCAAACAGATACGGTGGGCTTAAATACATAGTCATTTTCAAACCTCAATTAATATTTCGAATACAACTGTTCGCTTTATCGAATACCCGCACGTTAAAAACACTTCATCCTCTGCTCTGACCCAGGAAATGCCCGCCGCTGCCGTTCAGAAAACCTAAACCTCAGGGGGTAGGTGAGCCTCCGGAGCTGTAGTTGTCATGATGTACGCTAATCGTCTCTGGAGTGCCCACAGCAGAAAATATTACTAATCAATTAGCATGCTAACAAGTCCCACTAAGAGCATCGGCGATAGAAACATCGTCACAGTAGCAGCTATCCACCAGGTGGTTTTTAACCACTGTCTTTTATTATCTGCTCTATAAACCTTGACCAACAAAAACAGAATCCAAATAATTGGAATACACCATATTATGTAGTCACCATTCATTGGAAAGCATTCCAAAGTAAAAGTATGCTTCGGGTCAAAAGCAACCCATCTCAGTCAGATTCTAACGGCAGGCCAAAATGTTTGCACGGAAACCGAACAAGTATTAGAACGACACAATCTTATCAGCACTAATACCGACTCAATATAGTACAACAGAACACCCACCACTTCTCACCAAAAGCACAGAGCCCGTCGGAGAACCCCACCCAACGAAACCCCCGCCAAACCCCACCACAAGCCAACACTCCAACCACACAAAAAATTCATTCCCCCTGCTGCAAGCACATGCCAATCCCATCAACCAACCATATTTCACACTACTGTATATCCCAATAGTCAATACTCTGACATAACAGGTTCGAGCATTTAACCGCATGGAGCACAGTGGTACAGTTTGGCGGAACATTCACATCGTACAAATCTTCAAGGAAGAACAATATGAAAGAGTCTACCGGGCATGGCCAGCCACTGCATGGCTGCGCACGCGAAGCGTATCTCAATTGCCTCTCGGCAGAGGCAATTCCACCAAAAAGCCGTCCGTACTATGTGATTCGCCTGAATCAATTTATCAAAGCAATCGCTGGCGCCGATCCTAATTCACTCGATGAACAAACTATCCAGAATATTCTTATATCGTTTGGTCGGCAAGACAACCTGAAGGATTGGCAATTCGCCCAGTTGGTTGATGCTGTAAGGATCTATTTCACTTGCCTTTTGAACGCTACCGTTGCAAGTCGCGTGGATTGGTCGTATTGGAAAATTTCAGCCCGCAGTGTTAACGCAAATCATTCTTCTACAGCTCGCGAATCGCGTCCGGAGGAACTTGTCCGTCAAAAGGTTCGACAAGGCAAGGGGGCACTCTCACAGGTCCGTCAACAACACGAGGAATTGATCGTGCGCTTCGTGACCGATATCCGAGCAAGAGGCTACGCCTACAGGACAGAACAAGTTTATGAACAGTGGGTCTGTAGATACATCGTCTTCTGTGGTGGGATATCACCTGAAGAGGCAGGCGCGGATGCGGTGGTTGGCTTCCTGAACGAGTTGGTAGTGTCAAACAACGTTAGTGCCAGCACGCAAAACCAAGCCTTGAATGCCTTGGTTTTTCTCTACAAGAATGTGCTTCAGATGCCATTGGGGCTACTGGAAAATCTTGCGCGTTCAAAACGTACGAAAGCAATACCTGTAGTTTTGACACGGCAAGAGGTAAAGCGCCTGTTATCTCAGCTGGATGGCTGGCAACTTCAGATTGTCTCATTACTTTACGGTACAGGGATGCGCCTCATGGAAGGCCTGACACTGCGAGTCAAGGATATTGACTTTGAATACGGTCGCATTCATGTCTCTCAGGCTAAGGGCAAGAAAGATCGCTTTGTTCCACTGCCGCAACAACTGATAGAGGGCTTGAAAACGCAGATCGACATCGTGTCAGCACTTCATCAACAGGATCTGGAGTCCGGCCATGGCGAGGTACTCATGCCAAATGCGCTGGAAAAGAAATTCCCCAATGCACCCCGCGAACTGCGCTGGCAATTCCTCTATCCATCAGGACGCCTGTCGGTAGATCCGCGCTCAGGCAAAGTGCGTCGCCATCATCTGCACGAAAGCGGTTTACAGCGCGCAGTCAAGCTCGCCGCCGAGCGCAGTAAAATCAACAAACGCGTGGGTTGCCACACACTCAGGCACTGCTTTGCCACACACCTTTTGGAAACCGGCCACGACATCCGAACCGTACAAGAGCTACTTGGCCATTCGGACGTCGCCACCACCATGATTTACACTCACGTCCTTAATCGCCCAGGCATTACGGTGACCAGCCCACTCGACCTGTGATCAACAAGGAAGACAATTAACCTCAGATAGTGTCACTACCGGATGCGCATGGAGAGCCTGTTCCAGTACCTTTGCACCACCCTGCTCGCTCAGTAGCCTGCCAATAGGCAGGCAATCACATGCAGGCTGACGTGTTTTTTTACGGAGCACCTCGGCAATGCTCGCCAGGGAGATAACTCTGCTTCATGATATCATGATATCACTGTAATATATAACGGTGACAAAAGATGGCTCAGTTAATCGTTCGTAATCTGGAAGAAGAGGTGCGCAGTAAATTGAGAGAGCGCGCTCAACAACATGGTCGGAGCATGGAGGAAGAGGTGCGGGAAATTCTCAGAAGCGCAGTAGCCGCGCCAGCTAACGAATCAAGCGGTTTAGGCAACAGAATTTCCGAGCGATTTGCTCGCTATGGATTCGATAAGCCCGTGCAGGAGCTACGAGGAACGGTTGTTCAACCACCTGCCCTTGATGAGTGATCAGGTAGTTCGATGAAATGATGATTCTGGACACCAACGTATTATCTGAACTCATTCGAATCAAGCCAGATCCAACCGTCGTGCGTTGGCTGAATCAACAACCTGCCGAGTCTGTGTGGACGACCAGCGTGACTGTGTTCGAGCTTGATTTCGGCTGGCGTATCCTGCCAGCAGGTAAACGCAGAAATTTTTTGAAAGAGATGATTCACACTATGCTTGACGAGGATCTACAGAACCGGGTGCTGGACTTTGACAGGTCTGCGGCAGCGGCGGCGGCAGGCATAGCATCGGAGTTGCGTACACTGGGTCGACCAGTTGATATTCGTGATGTTCAGATTGCTGGTACTGTCTCGGCGCGGCGTGCGGTGCTGGTGACTCGCAACTCCAGGCACTTCTGCAATACAGGCATCGAATTGGTAGACCCGTGGCAGTCTTAGCCTGAACTATTCATGAAACGCCTTCGCGGCTCTGTCCGGTCCGCAACCCAGGTAGGGCCGAGAACCTGATGGCCGTCCAGTGTTCCGGCAGGCTTGATACGCCCGCCAGCAATATCGTTAGCCTCAGGTGTTCGAGCGGGGCGGCCTTCCGCCGTTGGATTTCATGGCCAAACTGGCAGCGCTGGTGCCCAAGCCTCGAACGAATCTTACGAGGCCGCCTACGGACGATTTCATGGAGTACTGGCCGGAACGCCGGACCGACCGAACAGTCGTTACCGAGAAAGCGTGACGCCGCTAGGTGCCCGCCAGGTAAAACCTGCCACCGCTGATGTAGAGGCTGATGGGCCGGACGAGCCGGATCTGAGAGCGGGCAGGCGTAAGGGGTTGTGCTGTACGGAAGGCCGCCCCGCAAAGAGGCTCAAGCGAGTATTCGATGGGGCCGCCCAGGTATAGACGTGAGTGTGTGCTAGCCCCCACAAGAGCCACGGGCGCCCGGCTAGGGATGGTCAACGGATGCTGCACAAGTAAGAGGCGGTTAGGGCAATCGTTGCACGCTAGAGATTGATCAGGTGCCAGATGTGTGATGGAGTAGATTGGCCGGGTGCCAGACGGTGCTTCAAACAGTCTGTGGGCAAGTCATTGCAGCCGATTCACTGATGAAAATAGCCTGGTTAAGCGAATTTTTGTGTGGCGGCTTGATGGTGGCATACTTACTCGTCTCAACATTGCTATAGAGCAGCAGGTTGAAAATAGTATTCTCACAGATGATGTGTTGGCAGGAATATCGATAACTGATGCCTTATCAGAAATGTGATTTTAAACGAGGATAAATCGACTGAACATGGCACCCAGACTTCGGCTAACGTGAGAATCGAACTGACAATCAGGCAAGGACAGTACCTAGCCTTAATTTACATGTATACCAAGATCAACAGGCGAGCACCTGCGGAAACAGATATTAGGAATTATTTTTCTGTAAGTTCACCTACGGCGCATCAAATGATAGTAAAGCTACAACAGTTGGGTGCTAGTGAGAAACGCGCTGGAGTCGCGAGAAGTATTAAAGTGTTAGTTGCACCAGAAGCTATTCCCAAGCTTGTTTGATCCGTAACTTGCTGATCGTTAGTCTCTCAGTGATGCATTGCGCGAATTCCGTCACCCTACAAAACGCTGAACCTGTCACTTGCAGCCGGCACTCAACCGTGAGTGCCTCAGAACGCGCACCGGCCGCAAGTGCACGTTAGCGCTGGTGTTCGGTCAACAAGTACAGTTTCAAGAATATATCGATCCAGACAATGTATCACTGCCAAAATCGTTTGTATGCGATCGCCGTTCTTCATGCAGGCTGAAGGAAAAAATATGTCGATAGGTCGGGTATTCGACCACTTGCAGGGTCACAGCGACTATTCGCCAAAAGAATGAAAATCACACTGCATAGTACGTCTTGAATAACTAAATGAAATGCCTTACCATTGCTTTATAAGTAAGGAGAAATGAGATGGCTGAGGCTGCAATTACGAGTAAAGGGCAAATTACGATACCCGCCGAAATCAGAAAGAGAATGAATCTCGAGCCTAAAGACAAGGTGGTTTTCACCTTGCTACCCAATGGGACCACAGTGATGCGAGCGAAAAACAGATCGATAACCTCATTAGCGCGCACGATTAAATCGGGAAAAAAGAAAATTTCTATTAAAAATATGAAAATGAGCTGAAATGCCAGCACTCGATACAAATGTCTTGGTACGTTACATAATTGCTGATGATAAAAAACAGTTTGAGGCAGCTAAAAAATTCATTGAAGAAACTATTAAAGACGAATCTCTTTTAATCCCGATATCAGTCTCTGTAGAGCTTGAATGGGTTTTAAGATCATTGTATGGAGTGAGCAAAGAGATGATCATCACTACATTTAATCGTCTACTCGAATCACGTGAAATAGAATTTCACGAAGAGCCCGCAATCGAAGTGGCGTTGAGTCTTTACGCAGACAGTAATGCAGACTTTGCAGATTGTCTGCATATCGCTTGCGCCCAGAGCCAAAGTCGTGTTCCTTTAATGACATTCGATCGAATAGCTTCGAGAGTCGATGGGGCAAAATTGCTGGTATGAAATTCGTATTTTTGAATAGAATCAAAGGCGCTGAGGCGTTACTAAAATACGAAAAGGAAACTCAATGCAAGGACCACGAAAAAGGGGGAGCATCAAGTCTACGGCACTGAGGATGTCAAAGAGACTCTCGTCCTCTATCAATAGTCCACTTACGTTCATTTCACTCTCTCTTGCAATGGCCTGTCTGCGATCTCGCATCGTTGATTCATCGGTGGTCTACGTCACCAATACTCAACGACTCTCACATTCTTCCCTTCCGATAGGGCGAAGGCTGGACTTTCACCAGCTAGTTGAATACCATGCCAGTCGCACCACGGAACGTGGCTACGCCACAACCCGCGTCCGCCACCAGTGCAAGTTGATGTTTTGTAATATTTTGCTGGCGTGCCCGCTTTAGACTCACCACTTGTGATCTAAGCAGCAGATTGTTTCTATTGTTCTCGTCAACTGTGTTCGAGCGACCTGTTCCGTGTGCTGAATGGTTGACTCGCCTCTCAATGCATGGTATGAATAATTCACACTTACACAAAAGGTACTTGTGATGGGAGGTGCAGTTAAACGAACGATCTCCTTACCTGCTGATCTTGCGCAGGAGATCGATCAAATTTCGAAGGATGAAGGACGATCTGTCAGTTCAATTGTGCAGGATGCTCTACGGTTAGCGCGAGCCAAACGTTTGAAGAATGAGTTTGATGACATTCAGGGATTCTGGAGTAAGAAAGCTCGAGAAAGTGGCGTGTTAAACCAGAAAGACTTGGACAGGCTTATCGGTAAATGAAGGTCGTTTTCGATACGAATATATTTATTTCGGCTTTTGTCTTTAAAGGTGGTTCCGCGGATAAGGCGATACAGAGAATTCTTGACAGTAAAGATACATTGATTATTTCGAAACCAATCATCGAGGAAACCCTCAGAATTTTGGCAGAGAAATTTGAAAGAAATATTGAAGAGCTTTCGCGTACGGCAGTCTTTCTATCCGAGCTAGCAGTAACTGTTGAGCCGAACGCGTGCTTAACGGTTTTATCGGATGAGCCCGATAACCGGATTCTTGAATGTGCTTTGGAGGGCGATGCCGAGGCAATCGTTACCGGGGACAAAGCAATGTTGAAATTAGGCAAATACGAAACGGTAAAAATCATATCACTGCGAAGCTATATATCCAGCGGAGCAGGATAAAACTAACAGCGGGCCGTTGCCAATTGCAGGAGGGTCAAGAAAGTGCGCTTACGATTAAATGAAAAATATATCAAACGCTGAACCCGTAGCTTGCCAGTGCTCAGCACGTCGCCGATGACGATGGAGCTTCTTGAACTTGCGCATTGTCCACCACACTATTTTCGAATTGATGTGCCTTAACGTCATATACATCTGTGAGCGGAAGACAACTCTCGCCATAATCGCCCGAAAATAGCGAGATCGGATGCGTATGTCATTGATATATGATAATTTGTAGTTGTAATTGACACTCTCAATACCCCATGTAACTGTTGGCCTGTCTTACGTACAATGGAAGACATCCAGGACCAAAAAGGCGTCGAAGTGAATCTTGCAAACAAATCCCGGATGACCTCTCAAGATTTTCTGGTGTGGTCAGAATCTTGGAACGCTAGTGAGCGCTATGAACTCGTTTCGGGTGAGATTGTTGCAATGTCTCGTGAGAGAAACAGACATAGTCTAGTCAAATTCGATATAGCAGTCGCGCTAAGGCAAAGTGTGAACTCTTCTGGGCTAAATTGCACAGTTTTTGGTGATGGTGCAACTGTAGTTGTAGACGATAGTACGGTCTATGAACCAGATGTCACAGTTTTGTGTGGAGGCAACGTGGATTTGGACGCAACGACAATATCAAATCCCTGTATTCTTGTCGAAGTACTGTCTCCCTCTACAAAAGGCGTAGACACTGGGGGCAAGCTTGCTGGTTATTTTTCGCTGAAAAGTGTGATGCACTATTTAGTTGTCGACCCCAAGAAATGCCAGATCACCGTGCATACACGAAACGACAAAGAAATATCAACAAGAATAGTCAGTTCTGGACTATTGTCTTTTGAAAACCCAGAATTGACATTAAAGATTGACGACATGTTTACATTTCTGGTGTAAACAATTAATCCTCGATTTCTATGTAGAGTGCTACCACTGCGATCGGGCTTCAGAAATCCACGCCTAACGAAAACGTTGAACCTGTCAATTGACATAGTTGAATATTCTGGACTATGTTGATCACTGATTCTCCGAATAAAAGAATTAAAAGACTAGACGGATCCATTAGCTGGTTATTTGTCGCTTGGAAGTTCAATATCATGCATTCGCATTTAATGACGCCTGTTAATCGGATCGCTAAGGTGAAATTTTTGCCGCTTCCTTTATCAATTTTTTCAACGCTGCCTCGTTGATTTCTTGCTCATCTTGAATGTTAATGTGCCTTCGATGCTTTCCGCTACCCTCAAGCTGCAGATCTGGATCGTTTAATAGTGCTCCTTGACTAAAAGCCAGCTGCACATGATTCTTATATTGGAATATGCCACAGAATTGGCCCTCTTTCTCATCAGGCTTCAGCGTGAATAGAGTGCCACCGTACTTATCAATTGCTTGTGCCTTTGGAACGGCCTTCACTATCAGGCCGTTAAGTTTGCTTACTATGTCAGTCTGCTCACGATCGTTCATGTCGCGTCTCTAATAGGTAGTAGTACGAGCCCAGCTCAATACCCAATAAGGCGCTTCACCCACGAAACAGCCTTGCTGATCCAGCGTTTTACGAAACCGCCCAATTCATGAGCTGCCTTGTCTGCGGGTTTGTCAGTAATAGTATCGTCTACAGCAAATTCTTCTGGACGCTGCACATTGATATCGCTCTCCGATACAGTCAACACCAAATTTTCTGTCTGAATTGCTTCAATGTTTACTATGGCCTGCGACTCACTATGCACCTGTTCGGGCTCGGACTCGGACTCGGATTCAGGCTCGGATTCAGGCTCGGATTCAGGCTCGGATTCAGGCTCGGATTCAGGCTCGGACTCGGGCTCGGATTCAGGCTCGGATTCAGGCTCAGTCTCAGTCTCTAACTGTGCTTCAGTTGAAGTAGTGTTAACTATGTCGGGAGCAACTCTTGCATCATCTACCGAGCTGGCTTCCAATGATGAATCTACATCTGTGGCCGAGGTGGGGGGCGCTGTAGAATCACCATGCACGCGGGCGTTGTTGTTGGGTTCGGCAGTTATTTTCTGCATCATTTGCAGCAATTCCTGCATAACAACGCTCTTGGAGAAAGGACGCTCGGTTCTTGTCTCTTCGTTTTGCTTGTTGTCCGCGTTCCTTCGCGTTGCGTCTCCCCGTCTAGTTAGTCAAGGTTCGCCTTTAGCAGATTTGTAGTGCTTGCCTGGGATGTCACTATCAGCAGCAGGCTTTTCCTGATTTTCCGGCTCGCCTCCATTGTATTGTTGCGATTCGAATTCCACGGTTCCACGGACAGAAAAACGCTGCGATCGTGAAGCGCTATTCTCATCACCATCTGTAGTTACTGGTTGTTCCTGAATGGTATCTGAACTGGACTGTGAGGCTCTACTTTGATAGGAATGCCTTGTCGGCTGAAGATCTGAGTCTGCATCGAGCTGCTTTTGGTGTTCCTCAGCAAAGTCATCGATAACACGGCGTAAATCAGCTTGTGCCTTTGGCTGGTTCGATTCTGTGTCGTGGTCTTTTTGCCGGTCTGTCGCGTGGTCTTTCCATTCTTCGATGTCCATATCATGAGCTGATATTTCCATGGCTTCTACGGGCGATGAATCATTCGGTCGAACGTTGTCAGGTTGATCAGTGGAGTCATGATCATTGATGTCATGGTCATTGGACAGGTCGGTATCAGGCGACTCATCGCTCTCGTGCAAATTATCGTCTGCAGATTCAGAGATCAGATTATCAGTTTCATGCAGGTCTGCTGCATTCGAATCATTCGGGGTATCTGTCAGGGCATCTGTAGTGTTTACCGCAGCATGATGTACCGGATGCTCGTCTGATTTTTCTTTAACTTTGCCAAAGTTGTCTGCCAGCTCACCAAGACCAGGTTCCGGTTCTCGCGGCTTTCCGATATTCGCTGCAAGATCTGATAACTTTGCCTCTGCCACGTCGCTGGGTGCACTATCCAAGAACTCTTCTTCAGCAGGCTCTCCTTCGTCAGTTTCGGCAGAATTCTCATCACTATCTTGTTCTTGCTTGTCAGCTACAACATCGCTCTCGCTGGCACTTGCTTCGGATTCGCCATTTTCGTCAAATTCTGCTGAATCCATCTCACCTGTAACAATTTCACTGGTGTCACTTCCTGCACTTCCTTCCCTCCCTTCACTTCCATCATCAACATCGCCATCACCTTCTGCATCATTCGCGGCAATACCATCTGACACCCCGTCTACCAATCCGACTTCTGCAGCTAGCGCCGCATCTATTTCGGCCAGGTCGCGCGCCTCGGCCAGTGAAGGTAATTCATCCAGACGCTTGATGTTAAAGTAATCAAGAAACTCTTTAGTTGTGCCCCATAACGCAGGCTTGCCGGGGACATCCTTGTAACCCATCTCCTTGATCCATTCACGCTCCTGAAGTGTCCTGATAATGTTTGAGCTTACTGCTACGCCACGGACATCTTCTATCTCGCCTCGGGTAATGGGCTGCCTGTAGGCAATTAACACCAGAGTTTCCAACAGGGCACGTGAATAGCGTGGCTGCTTTTCCTGAAACAGACGCCCTACCCAATGCTCCATCGATTTTGAAGATTGCAACCGCCATCCAGAGGCGACTTCTACCAGTTCGATTCCACGCCCTTCGTATTCAGTTTGTAAATCTGCCAGGGACTGCTTGATCTCGCTACGCTCGGGACGGTCTATGTCTTCTTCGAAGAGCGTTTCCAGCTGAGCCATGCTCATGGCTTTGCCAGCCACTAGCAAACACGACTCGAGAATATTGCGTAATTGTTGGGGATCCATCGTCTCTATTCAGGCGTTGTCGTTATTTTCGAAGCAGGCGCTTCGGGATCGGCGGACGTTGACGTATCGCTGCGCGGCTTCAGATAGATCGGTGCGAAGGGCTCGGCCTGAACAATATCAATGGCAGCCTCTTTACATAATTCCAGAACAGCAAGGAACGTCACTACAAGACCGAGGCGTCCTTCTTCGGGATTGAAAAGCGTGGAAAATTCGCAGAACTCGCCAATTCTGAGTACTGACAGAACATCAGACATACGCGCCCGGACCGATAAGGTTTCACGCGATATGCTGTGATGGCCCATCCGCTCGGCACGATCAGCAACATCACGCAGCGCTAACATGAGCTCCTGCATGGACACATCGGGTAGCGGCACTTCTTTCTCGATCTTTGGTGCTACGACTTTCAGCTGCTGATGTTCACGTTCCATGCGTGGCATCTCATCAATCGTGACGGCAGCTGTCTTGATGCGTTCGTATTCTTGTAAACGACGGATTAGCTCGGCGCGCGGATCGTCTTCATCACCGCCATCTTCTTCAATTCGTGGCAATAGCATGCGTGACTTTATCTCCGCAAGCATTGCGGCCATGACCAGATACTCAGCGGCCAACTCGAACCTCATTGTCTCCATCATGCCGATGTACTTCATGTACTGGGCGGTAATGTCGGCAATAGGAATGTTGAGAATATCCAGATTCTGCCGTTTGATCAGATACAACAGCAGATCAAGCGGACCTTCAAAGGCGTCAAGAATGACCTCTAGCGCATCCGGTGGGATGTACAGATCGAGTGGTAGTTGCGTAAACGGCTCGCCACGTACCAGCGCTATCTGATTAGCCGGTGATAGCGCGTGCGCTAAATTGCCTTCGGTTGCCAGAGTAGTCGCATCGTCACTGCTTGAAGGGTCTGCCTGCGGCTGAGGTGGATCTACTGGCATCTGGTCACTCCCGGTTTGGCTGATTATAGCGTGCGCAGCGCATCTCGCCTAATCCAAAAAGGCCAGATCTCCACGCCCTCGCCGGGAAATTTCCATTTCCCCATCATTGGTAAATGACAGTACTGATGTAGGCTCAAAGCCACAGTTTCCGCCATCGATAATCAGATCGACGTGTTTTTCGAGCAATTCCCGAATTTCTTCCGGATCGGTTTCGGGCAGCTCTTTATCGGGCATGATCAAGGTGCTACTCATCATGGGCTCACCCAGTTCTTCAAGCAAAGCCTGGCAAATCGTATTGTCCGGAATCCGGATGCCAATGGTCTTGCGTTTGGGGTTCTGCAAACGCCGTGGCACCTCGTTTGTAGCCTTCAGCAAGAAGGTGTATGGGCCCGGGGTCAGTGATTTCAGCGTCCTGTACGTAGAGTTATCGACGTGTGCATAGGTAGCAATATCAGACAGATCGCGACAGATCAGCGTAAAATTATGTTTGGCGTCAGTTTGACGGATGCGGGCAATACGCTCCATCGCCTGTTTGTCGCCTACATGACAACCCAGCGCGTAGCACGAATCCGTGGGGTACACGATGACGCCACCTTCACGAATAACGGCCGCCGCTTGCCCGACAAGACGTTTTTGAGGATTATCAGGATGAATCTCGAAGAATTGGCTCATGACGGCCGCTGCAATAATAAGTAACCTGCCATTGTAACCCGTAGCAGCGCAGAGCTTGCCTATCAATAGACGTTCCTGCGTCTAAAATCGCTTGATTTATTGTGTCACTACTATTTTCTTCTGCATCTACCCGATTTTTGTTATCTCTCGAGCACCCTTATGCTAAACCCGAACAACCGACTGACCAAAGCCCTTGTGCTAAGTGCGACCATTCTCACACCACTGCACGCTATGGCACAAAGTACTGAAGAAAAATTGCCCGAAGGCGTGCTGGCATCGGTCAACGGTCGGCCTATTCCACAAATTTCGGTGGACAATGTGGCGCGCCAAATTACAGAATCTGGTCAGGAAGCGGATCCTGCAAGCATCCTCGACGAACTCATCAACCTGGAAGTGCTAACGCAGGCAGCAGAAGATCTGGATTTTGACAACGATCCTGAAATTGCTGCCACCTTGCAATTGCAATACACCCAAACCATGGCCAATGCTTATCTTGCACGCAAGGGCGCGGAAATGGACTTTACTGAAGAGCAGCTACGAGCGGAGTACGAAGCACAATCAGAAAATGTTGATCGGGACGAGTTCAAAGCCAGCCATATATTGCTTGAAACTAACGACGAGGCGCAAAAAGTATTGACAGAGCTTATCGGTGGCAAATCGTTCGCCGACGCAGCGGCCGAACATTCGATTGATCCTGCCGGTGAGAACGGTGGCGATCTGGGCTGGTTCGTCGGCGCTACAATGGTCCCGGAGTTTGCCGCAGCCATCGCTGAGATGGAGGTGGGCAATGTCAGCAAAGAGCCTGTGAAATCAGAGTTCGGTTATCATATTATCAACCTTGTTGACAAGCGGGATGCAGCGCTACCCAACTTCAATTCAGTGAAGTCCGGGTTAACCAATCTGGCGGTGCGCCGTGCATTGGCTGAACACGTGGAAGAGCTTAAAGCGAGCGCCAATATAAGAACACAGTGAACAAAAAATGGTTACTAATCAACGATCGCAATACAAAGATCCATAACGTTAGTGCCAGTCGGTCCAGTGGTAACCAGTAAATTCAGTTTAGCCAACGCAGTGCCTGCATCTGCCCGTTCCAGACAATCTGCAATATCAATTGCATGTTGTGCTGCAGAATCAGCACTGTTTTCATCGACCAGGCCCCCCGCGTCTCCTGTGGGGCCATCGGTCCCGTCGGTGCCACATACCAATACCGAAAGCTTACCGCGAGTTGCCGCAACGCTTGCCAGCGACAAGGCAAGGTGCTGATTACGCCCCCCTCTTCCCGGGTTTTCAGGCAGCACCACTGTAGGCTCTCCACCCCAGATATAAATACCGCTATCGGCTGTGGCCAAAGTGTTTGCCACACGTTGTGACACCTCATCGACATCACCATCCAGGCTTGCCGTAGCCTGCTTTACCGTCAGAGCTTGCGCACTGGCAGCGGTGGCAACCGCGTCTTGCGCAATCGATGAAGAGGCAATGATTCTGGTAGTAATCCTTTGCCACACGGGCAAACTTTCATGCATGCCAGTAGCCTCATCGGGTACTAGCAAACCTGAGCCGATATCCCCCGGAACATCACCTGGCACATCACTGATCAACAATTGAAGAACCTTGCAGTTAACGGCACTTGCAAGCTTGCCTCCTTTTATCAGTGACAACTGCCGTCGTTGTCGATTCATCTCACCAATCGGCGCACCACTAGCTAGCAACTTATCTGTTGACAGTTTTAAATCGTTTAGGGTTAGATCGTTATCCAGATGCTCAACCAGCGCCGACGCACCACCCGATACGAGAAAAACCAGTAGATGTTCGGGCGGCACCTTAGCGACAAAATCATACAATCTGGCACCTGCTCGCAACGAATGCTCATCGGGAACCGGATGGCCCGACTCGATGCATTCAAGTCGTGCATCTGCACGAACATCCTCACTAAGATGATCGTGTTTGGTGATCACCAGCCCTGTTACAAGCCTGCCTCCAAGTACGGCCAAGGCACCTCGTGCCATGGCGTCTGCAGCCTTGCCCACCGCGACCAGTTGAACGGTCTGTGAAAGATGTTCGGCTTCCAGCGCTCTGCGCGTGGCTTGAAAGCCACCAACGGCATCCACACCCGCCTTAAATAGCTGCAATAAAACATCTTTACGCGCTTGTGGATTCATGGCGTTAACGTAAGCTCCAGTAGAAACCTAAGTGTGCGACAGGGCCTGCTCAAGGTCAGCTTGTATATCCGCTACATCTTCCAGCCCGACGGCTAGTCTGACAAGCCCCTCTCCGATTCCGGATGCTTCCCGGTCTTCAGCGGTAATGCGCCCATGCGTGGTGGTGGCCGGATGCGTAATAGTCGTGCGGGCATCACCAAGATTGCCCGTAATAGAGCACAACTTGACAGCATCGATGCAACGCCATGCGGACTCTCTGGCGCCGATTATATCTATCGAAAGTATGCCGCCAAAGCTCTTTTGCTGGCGCGCTGCCAACGCCTTGTCGGGGTGAGAATCAAGGCCGGGATAATAGACATGTGACACTTTGGGATGATTATCCAGCCAACTGGCTAGTTTTTCAGCGCTCTCGGAATGTCTTTGCATGCGCAGGCTAAGTGTCTCCAGTCCTTTAATAAAGACCCAGGCATTAAACGGGCTCATGCACGGCCCGGCACTTCGCATGAATGCAGTCAGACGATCAATCAATTCAGCAGAGCCTGCTACGGCACCGCCCACACATCGTCCTTGACCGTCAAGGTACTTGGTGGCCGAATGAACAACCACATCAGCGCCATGCTCCATCGGTTTTTGCAATGCAGGTGTACAAAAACAGTTATCTACAACTAGCTGCGCGCCGTGTGCGTGAGCCAGGTCGGCAAAGACACGAATATCAGCTAGCTGCGTCAGTGGGTTGGTTGGGGTCTCGATATAGAGAAGTTTTGTCTTGCTGCTAACCAATGGTGCCCAACTGTTGACATCAAGCCCATCGGCCCAATGCACGGTAATACCGTATCGCGGCAGAAAATTCTTGAATAGATTAACGGTGCTGCCAAACATGTTGCGCGTAGCCACGATTTCGTCGCCCTGTTGCAACGTGCCCAGCAGAAGCGTTGTCGTTGCAGCCATTCCCGATGCAGTGCCGATACAGGCCTCTGCACCCTCCATTGCCGCTAGTCGTTGTTCGAAAATCTGTACCGTAGGATTAGTAAAACGCGAATAGATAGGCCCATCACTCTGACCACCAAAACGCGCAGCGGCTTCTGCTGCACTCTGGAACACATAGCTGGAAGTGGTCATGATGGGCTCACCATGCTCACCATAATGTGAGCGCTCGAAACCGCATCGGATGGCGAGCGTGTCGTCACCCCAAGTGTCTTGCGCAGCCTTGGCAGCCGCTTTTGAAGAATCTTTGCTGGTCAAATTTGTATCCGTCGAGGCCATGTGCCCCTTGTAGTAACTGACAGCTACCGCCACGATATCGAGCCACAACGGAAGTCTGAGCCTCATGGTACTTCAAACCCAGCATTATTCGCAGGCGTTGCCAGATATAAAACATGGAAGCTTCGTAAACCGAAAGAACGATAATGCAAAAGCTACTGATAGAGGCGTTGTCTAATCACACCGAAGCCCATTGTGCCCTGTTGTACTCAGTGGCCCGTCAACGTCATTATTCAAAAAATCCCAAGATGTAACGTTGACGGACCGCTGGGCTGACGGCAACACAAGTTCCCAACGGCCCGATATGCTTTAAAGTGACAGGTACTGTAGTACGGGTGCAACTTTTGTGTGATGACATGCGTAAACAGACATCATGGCGGCTTTATTTGCAATCTATCGTCGAAGAACAAGATCGAAGAAAAGAAAGCGGCATGCAGAAGGTCAGTGAATCCTGTCGAAAGCCGGATTTGATACTGCCTATCCGCCATGAGGAGGGCTTAAATGGAAACTAGCGACGAACAGTGGTGGGATGCGCAGTGTGGTGAGTACGTACTAGGCACGCTGCGTAGCGGTGAGCGGGATGTTTTTGAAAAAATTCTAAAATCCGATGCAGATGTACAGGCACGTGTCGACTATTGGCATGGGCGTTTGTCAGCGTTGGATAGCTTGATTTACTCCATCGATCCGCCAGCGGGCGTATTGCCCACTATTTTAAATAGAATTCGTTCTGATAATAATTCTTACGGTGCGTCCAGGGACGGGGCTGAGAATACATCTAAAAACTTCGCAGATACTAACGACATTCCCGGGCTGTCTGTAGCAGACGAGACATACGACCTGACAAGCGACTGGACACGTGATCTGGACGAGACGCTGGACGCCAATTTCAATAAAACTATCAGGCAGCCAAACTTAAACAACAGTTCCCACACACCGAAAAAACCATCATCTATTCAACGGGAAAAACCGCGAAACAACACCAGTAATATCTGGAAAGGACTTGCACTCCTGGGCTCAGCAGCTGCGATTGCGCTAGCGGCGCTATTGCTCAGACAAGCAGGCACAGTTGAAGGTCAACTGCTGATACCTGCATCAGGCAGTCTAGGCATCGTGCAGGACTCCAAGCAGCACGCGCTCTGGTTTATTTCACTCTCCAACGACAATTCCAACATGGTTAGCGTCACAGCCATTTCACCGCCTCTCATACAGCCGGATCAAAGCCATCAGCTCTGGGCGGTTCTGAATGATGGTAGCGGTGTAAGCTCCGTTGGACTACTCCCGAGAAATTCCGGCGAAATCCACACCATGTCGTTATCCGTTCCGATAGCACAAGCGGACTCTTTTGCAGTTAGCCTGGAACCTGCCGCAGGCTCTCCACAAGCGACTCCCACCGGCCCTGTGCTATTCAGTGCAACCGTGCAAACGCTCAGAGAATCAACCCAGTAACACCTCGAATCTGATCGTAGTGCCTCCACCAAACGTAACGACCCTCCCATATGTGGGAAAACCACTTGTCAACAGACCATTCTTTTTATAAATGTCGATGTCAAATCTACACGCAGGCCAATCAGCCTGCATTGCCCTGCTAATCACGCTATTAACGGCTAGTAGTGTCGCCGCAAAAGGAAATTCACTTGAATTGAAGCTATCTGCAGGTGCTTCGTGGCAGACGAGCAATAATGTACAGATACCCAATGATAGCGAGGGGACACGATTTGCACTAGACGATATTGCCGGCAAAGGCCCTTTTCCAGCAGCGCGCGTCGAGGCTATATGGAATTATTCCAAAAAACACGCTGTGCGAGTGCTATTGGCACCACTAAGCTACAGTGAAAGCGGAAGCATTACAGAGCCAATCGATTTCGCAGGAAGCACCTTCACAACCGGACAGCCTGTGGTGGGAGAGTATACGTTCAACTCATGGCGTGTAGGTTATCGCTATCACTGGCTACAGCGCGATAGTTGGGATTTGTGGATCGGAGCTACCCTCAAGGTACGAGACGCAGAAATCAGATTGGCACAAGGTGGAAACAGCAGCACCGATGACGACCTGGGATTTGTGCCTTTGTTACACTTGGCCGGAGAATATCGAGTAAGTAGTCGGTGGTTTCTGGCCGCTGATGTGGATGCGCTTGCTGGTGGACCAGGGCGAGCCATAGATCCTGGCCTGAGTGTCAACTACAAAGCATCGAACAATTTGTCGCTAGGTATCGAATATCGAACCCTGGAGGGCGGAGCAGACATCGATGAAGTCTATAATTTTGCCTGGTTCAATTCCGCACTACTAACAGCACACTACACCCTGTAAGTCTTATCAAAAAAAAAATGGCACGTCCGCCCAACGCATCAGTCCCGGTTTCAGGGTTCGTGAAATAATAATCCGGGAGGCTGTCCGGCAAGGCCAGATCCGGGCAAATAACTGGCTATTCGACCGACGAACATCGCATACGCTCCACCAGTGAAATGGAGCCTTGCAGAACATAGCGCAGTTGTGGCTTTATAAACCTGCTGCCAGCCGAGTACCTTGATCTATGGCACGTTTAGCATCGAGTTCTGCAGCAACATCTGCGCCGCCAATTAAATGTACAGAAACACCCAGGGTGTGTAACGGTTCCTGTAACTCACGAAGCGGCTCCTGACCTGCACAGACAATGACATGATCGACATCCAGGATCTGCTCTTCACCATGGACAGTAATGTGCAATCCATGGTCATCTATTTTTCGGTACTCACACCCATTGAGCATCGTAACCCCTCGCAGGGTTAGCGCTCGACGGTGAATCCATCCAGTTGATTTACCCAGATTCTTGCCCACCTTGCTAGGCTTTCTCTGCAACAGGGTAATCTGGCGAGCAGCGGCATGTTCTGGTTTGAAATTCAAAACGCCGCCGGCAACCTCAAAACTTGTATCTATACCCCATTCATTCATGAACGTGACAGGGTTCAGCGATGAATTATTGCCATCATGAGATAAAAACTCTGCGATATCAAAACCTATCCCACCCGCACCGATAACAGCTACCTTGGAACCCACGTTAGCGCGACCACGCAACACATCAACATAAGACAGTACCTTGCTGTGTTCTATACCTTCAATGCTCGGCATGCGCGGAGTCACACCGGTTGCTAACAAAACCTCGTCAAAAGATTGCAGATCCGACGCCGTCTCTATGCGTTGATTAAGGCGTAACTCCACACCCGTCAGTTCTATCTGTTTTTGAAAATAACGTAGCGTCTCGTTGAATTCCTCCTTGCCTGGTACTTGTCTAGCCATATTAAACTGACCACCTATCTCACTGGCTCCATCAATCAGCGTGACAGAGTGCCCACGACTGGCAGCGGTGGTAGCAGCCGCAAGACCTGCAGGACCTGCACCCACAACACAAACTGATTTTTTGACCTGAGCAGGCTCGATCAACAACTCGGTTTCATGGCAGGCACGCGGGTTGACCAGACAACTAGCTGTCTTTTTCTGAAAGACATGATCCAGACAAGCCTGATTACATGCAATACACACATTGATTTCATCAGCGCGCCCTTGCATGGCTTTAACCGGAAACTCTGCATCAGCCAGAAAAGGTCTGGCCATGGAAACCATATCCGCCTCGCCATCGGCAATGATCTGTTCTGCTACCTGGACCGTGTTGATTCTATTAGTAGCAACCAGCGGTACTGATACGTGCGTTTTCAGTTTGGCAGTAACGCCTGAAAACGCACCGCGAGGCACCATAGCAGCAATCGTTGGAATACGCGCCTCATGCCAACCAATGCCGGTTGTTATCAATGTCACCCCTGCGGCCTCAATAGCCTTGGCCTGAGCAACAATACTCTCCCAATCACTACCTTGTTCGACAAGCTCTAGCATGGACAGTCGATAGATAACAATAAAGTCGGGACCAACCGCTTCTCTTACACGCGAGACAATAGCTTCGGCAAGACGCGTTCGCCGAGCCGCATCTCCACCCCATTCATCATCGCGGCTGTTCACTCTGGCTGATAGAAACTGGTTGATCAGATACCCTTCCGAACCCATGATCTCGACACCATCGTAGCCAGCATCGCGGGCCAGTGCGGCACAACGCGCAAATGCCTTGATTTGAGACTCAATGCCATTACTGGTGAGCTGCTTGGGCTTGAAGCGTGAAATCGGCGATTGCTTGTCTGTAGAGGACACCACAAGTGGATGATGCCCATATCGTCCCGAGTGCAAAATCTGCATGCAGATTTTCCCACCCTCTTCATGAACCGCCGAGGTCACCAGTTGATGCCGTCCTACTTGCCAACGGCTATTGAGCATGCCGGAAAAAGGACTCAACCATCCTCGTACATTGGGCGCAATGCCACCAGTTACCATAAGTCCTGCACCACCGGCTGCACGTTCAGCAAAATAGGCGGCCAGGCGTGGGTAGTCGGCACGCTTGTCTTCAAGGCCGGTATGCATGGAGCCCATCAGTATCCGATTTGGCAGCGTCGTAAAACCAAGATCGAGGGGCTGAAATACTGCGGGGAAGTGGTTATTCGTGGTCATGGATTTTTATTTCCCGTGTTGTCTCATGACAACAGAATTCCGCCATCGACGTCCAGCGTGGTGCCAGTGACGAAATCATTTTGTATAAGAAAGATGACGCCCTGAGCGCATTCATCTGGCGTGCCCGCTCTGGAGATAAGATTATTTCCGGTTAATTTCTCATAGTGAGCCTTTCGCTCTTCACCCGCTAGCGGCACCATCGGCGTATCAATCAAACCAGGGGACATGACATTGATTCGCCTGGGGGCTATTTCTTTGGCAACCGCTCGTGACAATGCCTCAACGGCACCGCCAACAGATGACAACGCGACCTGACCCTCACCACAACGACGCGCTGGCGATCCTGAAACCAGAACGATTGCGCCGTTATCTGACAAGTGTTCCACACCAAATCGAACCACGTTGGCATAACCCCATAATTTGTCGAACGAGCCCATATAACCATCCATATCCATCTCGGCAAACTTTCCGATTGCACGCGAACCACCTGTGGCGGCACTCACCAGGATGTCAAAAGGCGAAAATTCTGCAAATATTGCTGCCAATGCCTCCCGATCGCGTACGTCGCATTGCCTGAAAGTAGCGGCATCCGGTAAGGCTGCGGCTTTGGATTCATCACGTCCCAGAGCCACAACCTCTGCGCCGAGAGCCACTAGCTGCTGTACAGTCGCCAGACCGATGCCAGAGGTTCCGCCAAATACGAGCGCTTTTTTTGTGGATATATTCATAAGATTTCTTTTTCGCTGAATCGATTCTCACAGATTGTCCTGAGCTTTTGTGCTGATTGCAAGGAAACATCCACTCCGGGCGTGGCAAGGCGCTTGCGTCGAGGATTCAGGAGCGCAATCAGGTAAAATGCAAAGAGTGAAATTTTTGAAGCATAATCAGCAAAACATGTTCAGAGCGTATACATTAGCGGCGCTCCTCGCCAGCCTGCTTTCCAGCACTGGCACAGCGGCTGCAGAGCAAACCGTCCCAGTCGTGAACTGTGCCACCGAGCTGGATGCCACTGTTGCGATGGCCAGCAATCCGGATCACGAATCGGTAACGCTATCGACGCGCTTTGAGGCACTCGAGAAACGCTGTCCTGCATTTGCTCAACTGGCGCACAATCAGGGTGTACTTGCAGCCAGAGAGAACCGCTGGCCGCAGGCAATCATGCATTTCAAACGAGCACTTGATAAAGACTTGCGTGCAGCAGATACGCACAGTCATCTGCAGAAAATATACGAATACCGAGCTGCAGAAGCCTACGCACAGGCCTTGAATACGCCACTAACGGCAGAGCCACCCGACCTACACTTTCAGGTCTCCTCTACCCGTAACGCCGACGTCAGACAGCAATTTTCTGAACACGATCAGCTACGTGATATCGCTACAATCGAGTACGAGCTCTTTGCCCGTTGGCAGGCACAACTCTCTGGCAAGGGAATCAATGAGCACTACATAGACGGCTACAACATCGAGGCCATAAAGATAGCCCAGCGAAAAGACCTTAACAGGCAATGGGAAAACACGAAGCATGAGATCACTTTCACTGAAAAGGATGCAGTAGTTGTACTCAGCGATTCGCTCAAGGCACGCTCTCTGCTTTTAATGCGCCTGGTAGGCACGCGCTGGAAGATCTACCAGGAGACCGAGCTATGAAGCAGCCTCAATGGAAATGTCTTTGTCTAAGTACTCTGATGCTGTCCATGACTGCGTCAATGGCCCCGTTATCGGCCTTGGCAAGACCCCACGTCGCCATCGATTCAACAGTAGCCCTGGATGAACAGATAAGCGCAAGCCTTGCGTACCTTGCCGAGGGCAATATCCAGCAAGCCCGATTATTAACTCGGCAAATGGCCTGGCGCTTTCCGGATTTTTCTCTGGGGCATCTTATCTATGCAGAGCTAGAATCTGTGGCAGCTTTCCAGGATGTTGTCATTTCAGATCATTTATCCATGCCCCGCAATGTCAGCGAATTATTGCTTGAAGCTCAGCGACGACTTGCCTTGGATAAAAATGCCACAGAGGTTGACACATCAGCCTGGTTATCCAATGAGCACTTGCCAGGTAACGTGTTGCAAATCGGCTCACACTTATCGCAATTGCTGGTCGCGGACTTGCAGGCCTCGGCACTTTATCAATATCAGGTTGTAAACCAGCAAGCGTTGCTTGTCCGGGAACATTACATTGGTAGTGGTGAGGCAGGTTCTGGCAAGCGTCTGGAAGGTGATCATAAAACCCCGCTAGGCATTTACAACATCACAGGATTTCGTAGCGATGCCTCGCTACCGGATCTCTATGGCGCGGGTGCGTTAACGCTGGATTATCCCAACGCGCTGGATAAATTCCGCGGGCGCACAGGCTATGGCATCTGGTTACACGGCGTGCCACCGCACCAACGTAGCCGAACTCCTTACTCCAGCGAAGGCTGCGTCACGATGTCAAACGAGCATCTAACCCGTCTGGCCTCTGAGATTGATGCCTCCAGCACCATGGTGATACTGACAGATGACGCAACGCCCCTGGCCAGCGACACACGCGCCTCACTACAAAGCACATTCAGACTTCTGTTTACCCGCTACCAACGCGCCTGGATATCAGGCGATGAGACGCAGCTACTCAGTCTCTACAGTAATCACGATCAACTATTGAATCTACTTTCATCAGGAAACAACGGTCTGGCGCGAGTAAACGACACCGGAGTTATCTCTTCTGATGCCACTGCCAAGGGATCTGAACCATCGATCGCCCAATTACGCTATCAAGAGGCTTTCGCCGCCATCAAGCCAGAGCAGCTAAGCATTTTCAGCCACCCAGATGTGTTGGGCGATGATTTTAACCACGCTGCGGCTTTTGTAGTAAATGTTACGTTTGGCGAACTAAACGAGTATCAGATCACAACGTACTGGACCCAAGCTGCGGATGAGCAGTGGCAAGTCCTGACCGAAACCGCTCATGGCCCTGGTCTGTAGCTTACTCACCGCTGTCAGAAGTCCGTCCACGTGTCATATTCAAGGATTCAGCGGATCGGTGCGCGCTGCTGACCAGTCGGCCTTTCGAAGGTCTATATTTTTCCAACTATGTGGGCATACGTCAAGAAAGGGCAACCACGGCAGGGACACGCACCGGTACGTCCGAATGGCGCGTCAGGTGAAAGGTAAACAACCCTCAAGCAGTTAAAGACTTACGCTCCAAGGCCGCTCACAGAATATAAGGCCAAGAGCCTGTCCGAGAATAAGCTGATCGTACCGGAGGCGGCCTCGATCATTATTCCCGGACAGACTCCGTAGAGCCCCGAGCGATTGCAACCGTAAATACACCGTACTCAACAAGATATGTTGTTCAGTAAACTTTTCAAAAAAGAGGAGAAAAAACCCTCGGAGCGTCGGCGACGCGAGCCTGCGGGAGATAGCGGTCGCACCCGCAAATCACGCAGGCAAAACGAAAAGATTGATGTCAAGGATCTCCGTGTTGGCATGTTTGTAGTTGAACTGGATATTCCCTGGGAAGAATCCAGTTTCATGTTTCAAGGCCTGGAGATCAAATCACCGTCTGATGTTTTGGCCGTACAGAAAGAGTGCAAGCATGTCTGGGTTGACTACGACGAATTCTCGCTTCAGCAGAGCACGCAAAGCCAAGGCTTGCCAGCAGCGGGTAACGGCGTAGGATTTTCCAAAGACTCAGGGGTACTGGTTGAAGACGAGATGGATGCAGCCACCGAAGTTCACAATCTGGCAAGCGAAACAATCAGCACCCTGTTCGAAGAAATACGCCTGGGTGCCGAGATTGATGGCGGCAAAGTAAAGCAGGTTGTTAATGGGTGCGTCGACAGCATTCTTAGAAATCCTGATGCATCGGTTTGGATGACACGCATGCAAGCCAAACATCAGGCCACTGCACAACATTCATTGAACGTGGCGGCGCTGAGCATTGTCATGGCAAAGTCTATGGGGCTAAGCCCCCGCGAGCTGGAAGACATCGGTGTATGCGGAATGCTTCACGATGTGGGCAAGACGAGTATTTCAAGTGATGTACTGAAAAAAACCGGACCATTAGCGCCTGATGAAATGGCAGAGATGCAACGTCATGCACGTTACGGCCGGGACATTCTACTCTCGACCAAAAGTGTCATGTCGGGAGCTGCAGACGTTGCACACTCACATCACGAACAGCCAGATGGCCTTGGCTATCCGCGCAAACTCACCGACGATAGCATTCCCGTTTTTGCCAAAATCGTATCCATCGCCGAAGCCTACGATACGATGACAATAAACCAACCGTATCGCGAAGCATGCTCGCCATCGGATGCTCTTCAGGAGCTCTATTCGCAACGCGGCAAACAGTTTGACGAAGATCTTGTTATTCGTTTTATAGACTCCATTGGCATCTTCCCGCCGGGCAGTATTGTAGAGATGCTGAATGGTGAGGTCGGTATTGTGCTGTCCAATACCAAAGATAAGCTGCGCCCGCGTGTCATCATGATTCTTGACGCCATCGGCGAGCCCACCGCGCAACGCATCGTGGATCTTTCACAGATGGATACTGACGACCAGGGCAATATCTTTCAGATCAAAACGACCCATAGCGATGGAGCCTACGGCATTGATGTCGGCGACTTTCAGCGCGCAGGTTTACGCATGGGTTAACCCTGGGAGCCTGTCCGAGAATAAGCTGATCGAACCGGAGGCGGCCTCGATCGTTATTCTCGGACAGGCTCCCAGGGCTACAGAACCAGTAAATCGTCCGAGTCGGATTGCATCTGTTTGGCGTTGTCTGAACGTTGCTTTTGCAGCGAATCCAGATAGTCATTGTCGACATCCCCGGTTATATAATCACCCGTAAAGCAACTGGACTCGAAGTGCTCTATGGGATGCTTATCGTAGCGCACCGCCTCTATCAGATCTTCTACCGTCTGGTACACCAACCAGTCTGCACCTATCTCGCTCTGGATTTGCTCATCAGTCCTGTTGTGCGCAATCAGCTCTTCGGCGGAGGGCATATCGATACCATAGACATTCGGGTACCTGACAGGTGGTGCAGCTGAAGCAAGATACACTTTGCTAGCACCTGCATCGCGCGCCATCTGCACGATTTGCCCGGAGGTGGTTCCTCGCACGATAGAGTCGTCAACAAGCAAGACGTTCTTGCCATTGAATTCAAGATCAATAGGGCTAAGTTTTTGTCGCACGGAATTCTTGCGCATCTGCTGGCCCGGCATGATAAAGGTTCGGCCGATATAGCGGTTCTTGATAAATCCTTCTCGATACTTGACACCCAATTTAAACGCCACCTCCAGTGCAGAGGTGCGGCTGGTGTCGGGGATAGGTATCACCACATCGATATCATGTGAGGGTCGCAAATCCAGAATGCGCTTTGCCAGTTTTTCCCCCATTCGAAGTCTTGATTTGTAAACTGAAATATTATCGATAATGCTATCGGGCCGGGCAAGATAGACGAATTCGAATATACATGGCGACAGTCCTGGAGCCTGCGCACACTGATGGGAGTGAAGATTGCCATTGATGTCGATGTAAACTGCTTCTCCTGGAGCAACATCACGCAGCAAAGAGAATCCCAGCCCTTGCAAGGCAACGCTTTCGGACGCAATAGCAAACTCGGTACCAGTATCTGTTACGCGCTGACCGATGACAGCTGGACGAATTCCCAGAGGATCGCGAAAGGCAAATACACCCCGCCCTACAACAAGTCCGATGACAGCATATGCTCCTTTACAACGCCTGTGTACAGCAGCCACCGTGGCAAAAATCATGTCAGGGGTGAGTACCGTGCTTGGCTTTAGATCTTGTAATTCATGGGCAAAGACATTGAGCAGAACCTCGCTATCCGAGCGAGTGTTGATGTGCCTGAGATCCGACTCGAACAGTTCGCGCTGGAGTACATCGGCATTGGTGAGATTGCCGTTATGTCCCATGACAATGCCATAAGGGGAGTTCACATAAAATGGTTGTGACTCTGCCTGTCCGGATGTACCCGCGGTGGGATAGCGTACATGACCAATTCCCATACATCCCTGCAGCCTTTGCATGTCTCCTGTGCGAAATACATCACGCACGAGCCCTGCTCCACGTCTGAGCACCAGCCTGCCATCATGACAAGTCGCGATACCTGCTGCGTCCTGTCCGCGATGTTGCAAAAGTGTTAACCCGTCATACAAACGGGTACTGACTGACTCGCGCCCGACAATGCCGATGATGCCGCACATGCTAGTACTGAGATGCCGTTATGGTCATGATGAAGTACCGGGACTGTTCAGGTTTAAATCGAAATGTTGCCCCACTGACGCAGGTAACTGTTTATGGATGAACCTTGCCATTGTCTGGAAACGGGGTATGAGCGATGAAGATTGCCACCACGCTTCGCGTTTGAGTTCTGGCGACAGATTGGCCGCCAGTACAAGCAATGACACTATAACTACACCACGGAGTGCACCAAATACCACACCCAGAATACGATCAAAGAAGCGCAGTCCCGAACCTGAAAACAAGCGTCCGATTGCAAGCTTAACGATACCGCCTATAAACAATGTTCCCATGAACAACACGACACCGCTGATGCTTGCTCTGGCCAGAGGGCTTTGCACGGCATCAATGGGCAGAATGGCGGCTAATTTGTTTGAATAGCCAAGGGTTACCAATATTGCCATGATCCAGGCACCGAGACTTAGTGCCTCGCTTATCAGCCCGCGAAAAAAGCTCATCGCCGCTGAAAGGCCGATACAGGCCAGAATTAGAAGATCTACGTTAGACAAGGGAGATAGCGATTACTGGCCAAGAGGCTGCGATGGTAGCAAATGCGTGGTACCAGCGGTAGTAACTGCACGCATCAAGGGTAGCTCATGATGAATGGATCGTTATTTAACAGCGCCGAGACACTCTTTCGCGCCTTTTCGGCACTAGCTTGTTTGATCATCGGCCCCACCAGTACGCGAAAGGGGTCAGTATTGGCATCACGATCTCGAACAAAAGAAGCATATCCTGCATCCCGGAGCCGATCACGAAGCAAAAGCGCATCATTTTCATCGACAAATGAGGCAGCCTGCACAACCCAGGCCGTCCGCGGTAGCCGTGTGTCTGCGACTTCCTGATCTGCTTGTGCGGTTATGCCAGGTTCAGGCACGATAATGGCGACGGGCTCATCAACAAGCTTTTCAGGCCTTGCAACTTCAGAGGCTTCGATAACTTTATCATTTAGCCGCATTTCAGGTACTACCTGAATAGTACGAGTGCCGTCACCCGCAACGATAGCCGGCGGCTCTTCACGCAAGCGCTCCACTCGGCGGAACTGACTCTCACTACCAGCACCGTCTAACAGTAGAGGCAATACGATGACCGCAATGGCAATCAACACCGCAGCACCCCACAATCGTTGCCGCAGTTTTGACGAATTGTCTTCTTCGAAAGAATCATGGTTCATCGGCTTTGACAGAATCTAGGCAGGTGAGTGCTGCAGTACAGACTGCACGGCCGCTACCGTATAGAACGAACCCGTCACCAAAACAGGCCGCCCGGAAGACTTGGCGGCCACTAGGGCAGCGTCAATAGCCTCTTTAACCTGTTCATATTCCATGACGTCAGATACACCGCAGGTTTCGCGCACAATACGAGATATTTCCTGCGCTGTGGTAGCTCGTGGTGCTGCCAGCGTCACGCAATGCCATGTGTGCACGAAGGGCTCCAAGGCAGCCACAACACCAGCAACATCCTTGTCAGCCAGGCTGGCAAAGACGCATTCGCAAGACAGTGAATCAAATTCAGCTACCCATGCCTCAGCCAGGGCCAAAGCACCAGCAGGGTTATGAGCGACATCGAGAACCACGTTAACGCCGTCAGCTACCCTTCGCTCAAAACGTCCCTCAAGAGTTGTGTTCATGAGCGCTCTCGAGAGGACATCCTCGGAGACTGGTAACCTCGGCTGCAGGGCGTCAATGGCCGCACGCGCGCAGCCTGCATTACGTCGTTGATGCTCACCTGGCATAACAGTTTCCGGCAACTCGTCAATCGCCATACTACCCACATCGACAAGCTTGAAGTCATGCTGTTCAATATAGAAGGCCAATGAGGCTGGCGGCATCGAAGCACCGAGTATGAACGGCTTGCCACTGCGCCCGATAGCGGCCTTTTCAGTGGCTATCGTACTGACATCCGAGCCAAGATATGCCTCATGATCCAGCGCAATACTTGTCACAATCGAGCAATCGGCGTCCCAGATGTTAGTTGCATCAAGCCGCCCACCCAGACCCACCTCAACGAGTATAACCTCGCACTGCATGATACTGAACACACGCATGGCCGCAAGCGTCGTGTATTCAAAATACGTTAAGCTCTCAGGCCCACGGCCAGCCTCGATGAAGGCAAGAGCGTCGACCACAGACGCCTCGTCAACCATGTTGCCATTGATTCGAATTCGCTCACAGAAATTCAGGATATGTGGCGAAGTATAAGCACCTGTCGTATAGCCAGCTTCGCGGTATATCGCTGACAGCATGGCAACGGTTGATCCTTTACCATTTGTGCCACCCACGAGTATCAGCGGCTTTGATACAGGTCTGAGCTTGAGCCTGTCCGCCACCCTGGACACACGCTCAAGACCCATATCAATGGCAACGGGATGGATGGTTTCCAACCAGCGCAACCAATGACTCAATGGCTGCGAGCGATGAGGAACTGCAAGGGTCGTACTCACAGGGTCAGTTAGCCTGCACCGGAGGTATCTTGTGCCGGTGCGCCGGGGGCGTTCTCTGGTGCAACTGTTCTGGCCTCATCGTACTTCAGTACCGGCTTATCGCATAGCTTAGCAAGTAGTCTGGCCAGTGTATCGCGCATATCGCGACGATCACAAATCAAGTCGATTGCCCCGTGCTCCAGCAAGAACTCACTACTCTGAAAACCCTCAGGGAGATTTTCTCGTACGGTCTGTTCGATAACGCGTCTACCGGCAAACCCTATGCGAGCACCTGGTTCTGCAATGATAATATCCCCAAGCATGGCCAGAGATGCCGAAACTCCGCCCATCGTGGGATCGGTTAATACAGAAATATACGGTATACCCCCATCAGCCAATTGACGAAGATGTGCACTGGTTTTCCCCATCTGCATGAGTGAAAACAGCGCTTCCTGCATTCTTGCACCACCGCTTGCACTGAAGCATATAAAAGGTATTTCCTGCTCCAGAGCATAATCACAAGCGCGACAGAAACGTTCCCCGACCACAGAGCCCATGGACCCTGCCATGAAATTGAAATCAAAAACCGCCACCACCACCGGCATACCCTTTAGCGTGCCATGCATGACAATCATGGCATCTTTTTCACCCGAATCCTTTGTAGCCTGTGACAGTCTGTCTTTATAACGTTTAGAGTCTTTGAACTTGAGTATATCTACAGGTTCGATAGAGGCGCCCAATTCCTGATTTTCACCCGGATCAAGTAATCTCTGTATACGTTTGCGTGCAGAGATCAGCATGTGGTGCCCACATTTAACACACACATCCTGAGCTCTATCCAGTTCTGCATGGTAGAGCACGTTAGAGCAGGCATCGCACTTCACCCAGAGACCTTCAGGCACATTGCCCTTATCCTCGTTACGCGTACCAATGCGCGCGGGGATAAGTCGCTCGAACCAGCTCATCCGCCGGATAGCGGATGGCACCAAAGGTGATTTGTCGTCATCGCCTTTGTTTACGGAGCCTGTGGTTTTACGTGATTCGGCAGACTTGCCAAATTTTCCGAACTTAGCGGCTTTGACAGGTTTTTCGGGTTTCTCTTCAGGCGGTGCCTGGTCGTCTTCGCTCATGCTGACACCTGCATTTTATCCATGGCGCGTCGCATGCCATTAATCGTTTCAAACATCTTGTCGTGAATCATGGCCAATAGCGCTGTTGAAATCACGCACCATAGTTGGATGGGGATGGGGGCCAGCGGCGGTACCGATATTGTGGAACGTATCATCAACATGCCCCACCCAGTCACGCATGGCTTCATTGAGCGCATCCTTCAGAGTACGCCTCTTGCACTTCGCTGACAGGGTCCATCAAGGTTTCAGCAATGAAACTACCGCCAAAGATACCAGAATGTCCCTGCTCGTCAGGGTACTCTTCTGACAAGTTACCCTGCGCCAGCGCATCAGCAGGTTTTGTTTCTACATTCATCTGTTATCCAATTTCCTGTTGATTCGTTTCTGCGTCGGCTTCTGCAACTGCACGCATAAACTGTTTCATCGCAAGCGGGTCTTTAATACCCTTGGCACTCTCAACTCCGGAACTTACATCAACAGCATGCGGCGCAACTTCGTCTATTGCAGCCTGCACATTCTGAACATTGAGTCCGCCAGCCAATATCAATGGTCTGACAATCTTATTGCCCAAGCGATTATCGCCCAAACGCGTCCAGTCGAACGCATGGCCGGTACCTCCCAACGCGCCTGGCTCATTACTATCGAAAAGAAACCCGGACGCCAGCCGGTACTCAGCCAACTCCTCGTTGACAGGCATCTTACTGCCTACCCCCAGTGCCTTGACATAGTTACGATCGAAACTGTCACAGAAGTCTGCTGTCTCTTGCCCGTGAAACTGGGGAACCATGTTCGGCAGTAGCGCAAGTGCGTTTTCTATTGCTGTTTTATCCGCATCCAGAAACAAGCCGACCACAGTTACGAAAGGCGTTAACTGTTTCGCGATAAGTGATGCAGCCTCGGGACTAATGAAACGTTTACTAGCTGGCACAAAAACAAAACCCAAGGCATCGACGCCCAGACTCTCAGCCAACACGGCATCTTCAAGACGCGTGATTCCACAAATCTTTACTCGTGTACGTGAAACATTCATAACGCCCAACAATAGCAGATGACGAAGCGCGTAGTCGAGCCGATTTACCGGTGCGAAAACCATTTGAAACGCGGTTTAAAACTCAGGGGTGCCAAGGATTGGCTTTGCTGGCTTCGAAATCTGGTACTTCGAATTCCGCTGGGTAGCTGGGCTGAACAAAACACAGGCCATTAGGCGGTGCCGTAGCGCCAGCCAGCCTGCGATCCTGCGCACGCAGTAGCTCCGCCATCCAACTGACAGGTTTGTCACCGCGTCCGATGGCAAGTAGACAACCAGTCAGGATTCTGACCATATTATGCAAAAAACCATTAGCAGTAACCTCGATATGCACCTGGTTTTGATGACGACTGACATCGAGCCGCTTTAAGTATCTTATCGCATGATTAGCCTGACATTCAGCAGAACGAAAGCTGCTGAAATCGTGCTCGCCCAGAATGGATTGAGCCGCCTTATGCATGCCATGTGCATCCAGCGGTGCTCGCTCCCAACCAAGAATACCTGCCTGATAGCCTGGTCGCGTCGCACGATTTAAAAGCGTATACCGATAGCTGCGGTCGAGCGCTGAAAAGCGCGCGTGAAAACTATCAGGCATGTGCTGAGCCCAATGCACTGCGACGCGACGATCAAGATGGGAATTAACGCCAAAACTCCAGGCTCTCAACGGCCGACTAACCTCCGTCTCAAAATGCACAACCTGCGCCATGGCATGCACGCCAGTGTCAGTGCGGCCAGAACAGTAAACGGTAATAGGCTTGCAGGCAATAGTGCTTAGTGCGCGTTCAAGCTCTGCCTGTACTGAATGGCAGTGCGGTTGGCGCTGCCAACCGCAAAAGCCCCGACCATCGTATTCGATGGCCAGGGCTATTCTTTGTAACGCAGCACTCAGGGTAAGTATCGTATCAGGATATTTTGCGAAGCAAAGTCTCTGCCTCGGTGACCTGCTCAGGACTACCGCTCTTGACAATTTCTCCCAATGCACTGCTCGCAGAATCCTTGTCACCCATATCGATGTAAGCCTTCGCCAAGTCCATCATGGTGTCCATCTCATCACCATCATCACCGCCCATGGCACCTGACGAATCAAGCAGCAGGTCGTTGTCAGCGGTAAGATCAGGAATATCAAGATCGCTCAGGTCCGAGCTCAGTAGCTCGGCACTATCAAGCTCCAGGTCGCCCGAAAGTTGATCAAGATCGAGAGTCAAATCATCAACAGAGTCGGAAAGTCCATCCAGCTCGTCTATCGTTAGCGCATCACCACTGGTGGCATCGCCCATACCTGGAAAATCGCCGCTACCATTTTCAGCCGATAACTCATCGGCAATGGCTGAAAAATCACCCGTTGCTTCCAGGTCGCCTTCATCAAATGCGAAAGCCGGGTCAATACTCGTGTCCAACAAGGCAGATTCGTCATCCTTTAAATCGACTGAGGCACCAGATGCGCCAAAGTCACGGCTTACACTATCGGGTTTTTCAGTGGTGTTAAACGATGTGAAATCATCATTTCCCATTACAGCACCGCCAACAGAACCCGTACCTACTCTTGCAACCGCGCCTGCAGCAGCTGCAGTATATAGAGGGTTGGCAGGTGCCAGTTCTGAGCCCATAGCGGCGATCGATTGCCATCTTGGGTTTTCATCACCGCCGAAGCGTTGGTGAAAATCAGCAGCGCCCTCGTGAAACGCATCGCCTTTGCCCTGCGCATGATAGGTTTGCAACAACTTACAGGCGTAGTCTGAGTTCTCAGGGGTACGTTGTATTGCCTTGGTCAGTAGCTCTTCGGCTTGCCCGTGCAGGCCATACGCCAGGTACACATCCACTTCCGAGATGGTGTCATCTTTATCGATCGAATCATCACCACCGTCGTCGTCATCATAATCGGCCGGCAAGGCACCCATGTCATTCTGCGCACCAAACGCCATCGTGCTATCAACAACATCATCCTCTGCCGCGTCGCCACGAAGCGCCGCTGCAGCACCGCCGGCACTTGCACCCGCACCCACCGCACCTGCGGCTGCGAAAGCTGCAGTGTCATCCATTCGGGTGCTTGCTTTTTCTACTATCTTTGTATCAGCTAGCGAGCGCGTATCGTTATTGAATTCTGCCTCGTCTATTGCATCCAGCCTCGATTCAACAGGCTGACGCTTTTTGCGACGGAACAACAAGGTCCCCAGTACGCCGAACAAGCCTAGTGCACCGATTCCTGCGATGGCCATGCGTCTGGGATCGTCCAGAAAGTCCTGATACCAGGTTCTAGCGCCAGCATCCATGGCAACGTCTGTGTCGACTGTACCTTCCACGGCAACATCGGTTTCTGGCGGCACGAGCTCAACTTCACCCAGTGTCTCACCAGCTTCGGTCAAGGCGTTATTGCCAGCCTCTTCAACCGCATCGACTGCTGATTCAGCGTCCTCTGCAACACCTCCGGCGAGCTCTTCAGCTGTTTCGCCAGCGTCAGCAATCACTGATTGTGCTGCGTCGACGGCATCACCAGCACCTTGCGTAACAACTTCTCCCGCCTCGCTCGCGGCATCCGACACTGCTTGCGAAGCATTGTCAGCTTCCAGTTGCTCTTGCTCTTGTGCAGCTTCACGAGCATCCGCTAACTGCGATTCCAGGCGAGCGACTTCGTTCTGACGCAGCGACACCATGGAATCGAGACTGTCGGTGGTATTTTGCAATTCACTAGCCTGATCGTTCAAATCGTCAGAACGCATGCGAGTCGCAGCAAGCTCTTCCCTGGCAAGCTTCAATTGTAAGTTGACCTCACCTACTCGAGCCGCGTCACTATCGGTTGTTTCATCAGCGGTTGCACTTGCAGTTGTACTGCTAGGCGAGTTGTCTGCAACAATATTCAGCTCCTCGCCGTTCTCGACCTCCTCTCTCGCGCTATTTAATATTGCACGAGCCCCCTCGGACAAACCATCCAGGGAGCTGTCTGTATCCAGTGAAGCGCTTTCGATGGGCTCAGAGGCGTCGGAGTCAGAAGCAAAGTTCTGCGCAATCTGAGTGCCAGATGCCGAGCGCAAGCTGTCGCGATAATCCTGCCACAATTGATTTTGATCACTGATCGCCGCCAGAGCCTGCGCCTGTGTCAGTTTTGTGGCATCGCTTTCCTCAGGGATACGCAGTATCGAACCTGCACGTACCAGGTTGATGTTGTTGTTAATGAATGCAGATTCGTTGACGGCTAGCATGGCCATCATCATTTGTTGTATGGAAATACCTGAAGGTGCGTTATCACGTGAAATTTCGTACATCGTATCGCCATCACTAACCGTTACCGTCTCGCCGCTCCGGGATATCTCTACCGGGGCGACATCTTCAAGATCGTCCAGCGATACGATAGTAGAATCCGAATCGTCAACTTCAGCATCGACTGGCTCGCCGTCTTCGCCAATAACGATGTCGTCAGTCACTTCGTCAGTAGAACCTGCAGTCTCTACCTGAATATTCTCTGTATCGAATGATTGCGCAGCAACTTCTTCACGCTGATCATCGGCATCGGTGTTAGGTGCACCAAGATCAATAAGCGAAACAACCTCACCTTCAGCGTCAGAAAGAGCATCTTCTACGTCAGAAATCTCGTTAGAGAGCAGCGACTCATCTGAAAGAGCCTCTGCCGCGACACCGCCAGCAGGTGAACTGTTACTGGACAGGTCGCCGAGAGTAATCAGTTCGCCGTCGATATCAATGAGAGAGTCTGACGTAGCCTCGTCTAAAGACAGGATCTCCTCAGTTGACTCATCTTCAAGCTCACCGAGATCGACAATAACCCCTTCATCCCCCACATCGTTGTCGCGTTCGATCGGTGTTGGCACGACCAGAGCAGCCTCGCCACCCTCCACAACAGCAGGCTGATCGGCGGCAACATTACGCTCACTGGCACTTGAACTCATGAAAACAGGTGGATCGAGCAGCACGGTGTACTCTCGTACCATACGACCCTGTGGCCAATCGACCTCAAGAAGAAAATTAAGAAAAGGCTCGATCACAGGTCGCGCACTTTCTATTTTTATAACTGGCTCACCGGAACTCTCATCAACAGTGAAGGTTAAGTCGGTAAGCGCTGTGGAGCGCTCTATGCCAGCTCTGGTAAAGGCCTCAGGCGACGCCAACTGCACTATCATTCCATCGAGCTCGCCCGGTTTTACCGATGTAAGCGGGATTTCAGCATCCATCGGCTGGTTTAGAGCCGATTGCATTTCAATATCGCCCAGACCGAGCCCGTAGGCACCGCCGGAAGCTAATGCCAGACTTACTGCTGCTGCCGTTGCTAGTTTTCGCACTTATTCAGTCCCGCTCGGTCGTGCCGTCAAAGGTTGTGTCGCCTGTGTTACACACACCTTGACATCACGAAGTTAATTGTTTCGATGCTTTCTACAGACAATTATCGCACCAATTGGCCCATAGGTCTGCGTTTACAAGTAGTCTCGGACAAGACATTCAGCAATCTGCACGCTATTTAGCGACGCTCCCTTACGAACATTGTCGGAAACCACCCAGAAATTCAAGCCGTTTTCAATGCTGATATCTTCACGAACCCGACCCACATACACTGCATCGCTTCCTGCTGATTCGCTTACGGCGGTGGGATATCCTCCAGATTTTCGCTCGTCCATTACTACCACTCCTGGGGATTGACTGAGCAATTCCCGGGCCTGATTTGCTGACACAGGTTTGGCGGTTTCAATATGTACAGCCTCTGAGTGCCCGAAGAACACAGGTATTCTTACACAGGTAGGGTTCACGGCTATCGAATCATCTTCCATAATCTTGTGTGTTTCCCACACCATCTTCATCTCCTCCCTGGTATAACCGTTGTCCTGAAAATCGTCTATGTGCGGAATAGCATTGAATGCAATCTGCTTAGGATACACCGAAGGCTCTACAGGCAAGCCATTTAGTAATCTAGCAGTTTGAGTACTGAGTTCCTCGATTGCCTCTTTACCCGTACCAGACACAGCCTGGTATGTACACACGTTAACTCGTGTCACGGTAAATGCATCGTGCAAAGGTTTGAGTGCGACTAACATCTGGATAGTCGAGCAGTTGGGGTTGGCAATGATATTCGTATCCTTGTATCTGGGGATGGCATGCGCATTTACTTCCGGAATAATCAAGGCCTTGTCATCGTCATAGCGAAACTGCGATGTGTTGTCTATGACGACACATCCTGCCGCAGCGGCTTTTGGCGCATAAATTTTCGACACGGACGCCCCTGGCGAGAAAAGTCCAATCTGTACCTGCTCAAAATCGAAAGTGTCCAGATCCTGAACCACAAGCTGCTTGTCACCGAAAGACACTCGCTTGCCCGCTGAGCGCGAACTGGCCAAAGGGTAAACATTACCTACTGGAAACTTTCTCTCTGCCAGTATTTCCAGCATGGTTTCACCCACCGCACCGGTGGCACCCACCACGGCAATGTCATACGTCCCAGTCATCAGGTTTTACGCTCCCGCCTGCAAAGCTGCCACTACGACATCGCCCATTTGTGTTGTACCCACGCTTTTCTCGCCCGGTGCACCAGCGGCGATATCTGCACATCGATACCCGTCTCGCATCACACCCGACACTGCGGCGTCGATAGCGTCTGCGGCGGCCACCTCATTCAAGCTGTAACGCAACATCATGGCAACCGATAGAATAGTGGCGAGTGGATTGGCAACACCCTGTCCGGCAATATCAGGGGCGGAGCCATGAACTGGCTCGTACAAGCCCTTGCCATTTTTATCAAGTGATGCAGATGGCAGCATACCGATAGAGCCGGTGAGCATGGCCGCGGCATCTGACAGGATGTCGCCAAACAGATTACCAGTAACGATCACATCGAATTGCCTGGGAGCCTTGATTAGCTGCATGGCCGCATTATCTACATACAAATGCGTTAACTCCACATCCGGATAGTCTTGTGCAATATCTATCATGATCTCTCGCCAAAGCTCTGACACTTCCAACACATTGGCCTTGTCCACAGAACACAATCGCGAATCGCGCTGGCGAGCAATCTCGAATGCACGCACTCCGATGCGTCTTATCTCGGACTCTTTATACACCATAGTGTTATAACCTGTCCGCTCATCATCACGCTCGTCGATTCCGCGCGGTTGGCCGAAATAGATACCACCGGTGAGTTCGCGCAAAATCATGAGATCAAGCCCGGCAACAAGCTCGGCTTTCAACGAAGAGGCCGCGGCAAGCTGGGGATACAACCTGGCAGGCCGCAAATTGGCAAATAGCGCCAGCTCCGAACGCAGTCGCAATAGCCCGCGTTCAGGTCGACGCTCGCGCGGCGCTGAATCATACGACGGGCCGCCTATCGATCCCATTAAAATGGCATCAGCCTCACGGCAAGCTGACAAGGTCTCTTCGGGCAAAGGGTTACCTGAGTCGTCGTAGGCTGCTCCGCCAAACAAGCAACTTTGCATACTAAGCCCAAGCTCGTGACTCTCGTTAACGGCATCTAGCACACGTTGCGCTTGTTCAGTAATTTCGGGGCCAATTCCATCACCGGGCAATACGACAATTTTTCTATTCGACGACATCTTGAATCTCGTGTTTATCAATAACGGCGGTTTCCAGCCGGGCAGCGGTGTACCAGTCACGCATGGGGGGATCAGCAAGCGTACGCTCCACGTATCCTTGCGAGAGAACCGGCAGCTTTATGTTGTAGGTGTAAAAACGCGAAGCGACTGGAGCATACATCGCATCAGCCACTGTGTAATGACCGAATAACCATGGCCCGCCACTCTGCTGAAGCGCATCCTCAAACAGTTGCACGATTCGATTGATATCGATCTGCACCTCAAGCGATGGCTTGAATCCTTCCACGCGACGACGACAGTTCATCGGCATTGCCCGGCGCATATCTGTAAACCCTGCGTGCATCTCGGCACTTAGCGCCCTGGCCCGCGCGCGTTCGTCTGATCGTTCGGGCCATAATGCAATGTCAGTGACCTTATCAGCAACGTACTCGCAGACAGCCAGCGAATCCCACAACACCAATGGACCGTCGTGCAGCACCGGCACTCTTTTCGCAGGACACCACTTTTCTATAAGCGCTGCCCCATGTTCGGTGAACAGGGAGACATTGATTTCTTCAAAACCAAGCTTTGCATGGTGCATCAGAATCCACGGACGCAACGACCACGATGAATAGTTCTTGTTTCCAATAACCAGCTTCATGAAGGTGAATCAAATAACCACGGTGCAGATTGGCGGCGGCTTACTTCATATTCTTCGATGCGAAATCGCTGTTGCAAGGTAAGTTCTATATCGTCAAAGCCGTTAAGCAGACAGTGTTTGCGAAAACTATCGACCTCAAACTTGAATACCTCACCCGTTGGCGTGGTTACTGTTTGCTCCGGTAAATCAATTGCCAGTGCATAGCCTTCACAGGCGTCGCATTCAGCGCCAAGTTGCGCGACAATATCTTTATCCAGAACAATGGGCAGCAAGCCACTTTTGAAAGAGTTGTTATGGAAGATATCGGCAAACCCCGGGGCGATAACACTGCGGATGCCAAAGTCATCAAGGGCCCATACCGCATGTTCGCGCGAAGAACCGCAGCCGAAGTTCTCGCCTGCAATTAGTACTTGCGCACCTGCATAACGATCCTTGTTCAGAACAAAATCAGGATTCAGCTGGCGAGTCGCGGCGTCTTGCCCGGGGTATCCAGCATCCAGATAGCGCCACTCATCAAACAGGTTAACGCCGAAACCAGAACGCTTGATGGACTTTAGAAACTGCTTTGGAATGATGGCATCTGTATCAATGTTGGCACGAGTCAATGGCACAGCCTTGCCAGTCATGGTTGTAAATTCCTGCATGTGTTGCTCCTGCGTTTATGAGTGCCTAAAAGGTGCGGACATCTACAAAATGCCCGGCAATGGCGGCGGCTGCGGCCATGGCAGGACTCACCAGATGTGTGCGACCACCCTGCCCCTGACGACCTTCAAAATTACGATTGGAGGTTGATGCACAACGCTCACCCGGCTCCAGCCTGTCAGCATTCATAGCCAGACACATGGAACAACCCGGCTCGCGCCACTCAAAACCCGCCTCGACAAATACCGTGTCCAGACCTTCCTCTTCTGCCTGTAGCTTTACCAGCCCGGAACCTGGAACCACCATCGCTTGCTTGATCGTGCTTGCAACCTTGCGATTCTTGATTACCGCGGCGGCGGCGCGCAGGTCTTCAATACGCGAATTAGTACATGAGCCAATGAATACACGGTCGAGCATGATGGTAGCGATTGGCGTATTCGGCTGAAGATCCATATATTCCAAAGCCCGGGAATAGCCATCGCGTTTAGCAGCGTAATCATCTGACAGCGGATCCGGCACCTGACCATTCACAGATGTCACCATCTCCGGAGATGTTCCCCACGAGACTTGCGGCTCTATACTGGCAGCATCCAGATGCACAACCTCATCAAAATGCGCATCGTCATCGCTTTTCAGATCAGCCCAGGCACTCTCAGCTCGTTTGAGCATGTCGCCTCGAGGTGAAAACGGACGGTTTTCAAGATAATTGATAGTGGTGTCATCAACGGCAATCATGCCGGCACGAGCGCCTGCTTCTATCGACATATTGCAAACGCTCATACGCCCTTCCATAGACAAGGCCCGAACGGCATCACCAGCGAACTCAATAGTAGAACCCGTGCCACCCGCAGTACCGATTTTACCGATGATCGCCAGTACAATATCTTTTGCCGTAACTCCCGGACCCACCTCGCCATCAACACTTATAAGCATGTTGCGGGCTTTTTTCTGCAACAGAGTCTGGGTGGCCATGACATGCTCTACTTCAGAGGTACCAATACCAAAAGCCAAAGCGCCGAAGGCACCATGCGTTGAGGTATGCGAATCACCACAAACGACTGTCATGCCAGGCAAGGTAGCGCCCTGCTCGGGACCAATGACGTGGACTATTCCTTGACGCACATCGTTCATCTTGAATTCTGTAACACCGAACCTTTCACAATTGGCGTCCAGTGTTTCGATTTGCAGACGCGACACTGGATCTTCAATACCTTGTACCCGGTTAGTGGTTGGCACATTGTGATCAGCAACCGCTAGCATGGAATTGACGCGCCATGGCTTGCGCCCGGCCAGCTCCAGACCCTCAAATGCCTGAGGTGATGTCACCTCGTGTACCAGATGCCTGTCTATATAAAGAAGCACTGTGCCATCTTCCTGCTGATGAACCACATGTGCATCCCACACTTTGTCGTATAACGTCTTGCCAGCCATGACTCACCTCGTAGACAATCGAATGTCTACTGTAAATTACTTTCTCCTATCCAATTATATCGACGTCTTTTGAATAACTCAAATTCATAATTATTATTTAATGAATTCCAAAATGGAATATACTAACAGCTCTTTGAAGACTGAGGAAGCTTTACCATCATGGACGTCCCCTCTTTAAAGGCTTTCGTCAGCGTCGCCGATTACCAATCTTTTTCGCTGGCGGCAGAAAGCCTGTTCATCACACAACCTGCCATCAGCAAACGGGTAGCAGCGCTAGAGGAAGATTTGGGCGTGGCATTGTTTGACCGACTCGGCCGCCGTGTACAACTCACTGAAGCCGGGGAAAAATTACTGGTCAGTGCTCGCCGGATTCTCAACGATATCGTTGTCAGTCGTGAAGAGGTCCACTCACTATCAACAACGGTAAGTGGCAAGCTCAAACTGGCAACAAGCCATCATGTAGGTATTCATCGCCTGCCGCCGATTCTCAAAGCCTTTACGCAGGCACATCCTGACGTGGAACTCGACCTACTGTTCATGGATTCCGAGCTGGCTTGCGAAGGTACGGCACGCGGTGACATTGAGCTTGCCGTGGTCACTCTTCCAGAACCTCTTCAAACCACATTACAAGCACGACTTGTCTGGAACGATCCGCTAGGAATAGTCTGCGCAAAGGAACATCCATTGGCAATTCAAGGCAACGATGGTCCGTTGAGCGCAGAACAACTGACTCAATTCAAGGCTGTACTACCTGCCCGTGGCACTGTAACTCGAAACATACTTCTACGTGCGCTTGAGCCCTTCGACGTAGCGGTTGAGACAAGTCTGGATACAAACTACCTTGAGACCATAAAAATGATGGTCTCGGTTGGTCTGGGCTGGAGCGCCCTACCTGTTAGCATGCTGGACAACGATATAGTTCAGCTGCATGTGAAAGGCTTAAGCATGCAGCGCAAGTTAGGCTATGTGCATCTGAAAGGCAAAACACTATCGCGAGCAGCCATTGCTTTCAGGGAGATGTTGCCATAACTCATTCTACCTTTACCCACACCGTATAATTCAACAGTATGTCTAAAATCCAGAAAATGGTTCTTGTTATCCTGATCATAACCATGGTCCTGGTCGCCGTGACATTAGGCAACTGGTCTGAACAAATCAACCCTGACGGTATCGCACCGCACCCCATCGTACAAGGTGATATCGCTGAAGCGCAGAGCGCGCCACGCGATGCCTTCTCCTTTGGTGTATCCATGGGATTGCTGACCATGGCATTGGCTTATTTCTGCCTCGCGTTTGGACTGGTGATTAGTGCCAAATCGAAGGGCAAGAGCCTAAACCGGTTTACTATCTGGTTGGCAGGACTGGCAGGACTGGGCCTTGCGCTTTCTTATTTGATTGACGACTTTTTCTACTAGATTTTTTCTACCAGCGTATCCGGTATATCCTGGCGTAATAATTCACTTCTGCAAGCACAAAGCACCTTTGGGACGGCCCTTAGCCAAACCCCGGAAAATTGAGCTTTTCCTGTTAGCAACCCGTAGTGCGTCAACGTCATATTTCAGGATTATAAATCATGACGTTGACGGACCACCAGGAAATAGTCACCAACAGTTTTCAGCGGAGGCGTCGGCAGCATTTTTCGCACCGGTCGCGCCCGCGTCATCAAGTGTAAATGTCTGGCATTCAGAGTCGGAGCTCTGAGTGCTGTTGGTCGTTGGAGTTGCCGTGAGCTGGTAGGTTAATTCCGTGAGGACTGCCGAAGCAGAATAGTATCCATCCTGTGAAACGGTTTTGAGCGTGCACGACCCATTATAGCTTCCCGCAAGCGTAAAACACCGTACCAGCCTTTGAGCATTGTTGAGAAGGACATGTTGCGCATCCACTCGCCGTGCACTCATTAAATACTGACTGAAATTGGGTATTGCCATGGATACAAGGATCGCCAGAATAGCGATTGCGATCAAAACTTCAATAAGGGTAAATCCCTGGTAATTTTGCTGATGTATTTTCATGATCAATATGAAAACGCAAAGGTTGCTTCAATGATGCTGTAACTACCGTTTTGCGCTCCCACAGCAACCGATTCAGTTCGAAACACCGCAAAGTCTCGTCCGCCACTACTTTGCCTGCCGTAAGCGCCACTACCCTTGTCAAGGTTAGCAACGCCTGTACCCCCATCGCTGGAAAATGAACCAAGCTCTTCAACGATGTAACGAGGAGGCGATTTAACGCCTAGCACTTCACCCTGTGTGACTGAATTTTCACCTGTATACGATTGGTTATGCCACCATTTGTTATCAGGCGAATCGTAGCTGAACAAACCGTCCGTGGCGGTGACATCAGCAAAAACTCGTGATTCAACTATCGCCTCTACTTTTCGCTCCGCAACTATCGACCCGGCAACCGCTGCTTGCAGCACTCGGCTGCGCTGAATTGAATTACTCGCTAATTGCTCCATGCCAGTGGTAACACGAATATTATTTAGCGAAATTATTCCAACAACCACGCAAAACACCGATATCATGATGAGAGCAAATCCGCCTTCAAGCTTATTGCTCGGCACTCGGTAAGAATCCTGGCCGGAAACTCTGTAATCTTGAGCACTCGCAACAGACTGTACACAGCGATAGGATTTCATATGACTAGTTTTTGAGTGCAACATAAATAATGATCTCAGCACGCGAACGACGATCTGTTGCAGTAAAGTTTTCGCCATTAAAAACATAGTCTTGCCTGGTCGTTGTTACCCTGTCTTCGCTGGCAAGCAGTAAACGCATTTCGATCGAAACGGTTGACAAAAAATCCTGTTCGCTTGCCGCGTCACCGCCCACGAAGCGATCAGTCGACCTATCCCCGTTATCATCTATACCTAGTCGAACAGCTGAGCCTTCTACAATTGTTCCACCGGAGTCTCCTGCCAACACCTCACTGCTGCTTGCAGTTGTGCACGTTAGCTGGTTGTTGGCGACCGAAAATTCGAGAGTTACGACGTCATCGTATGCTACCGTCGTGCCACTGCAGTCCACCATGCTTGAATCGGGCTTGGCTGAATCTGTCGTGGCACCACCGAATCGTATAGCCAGGGTTTGTCCATCAGCTTTGACATACTGCCCTTGTGCCCACTCACCTTCTACGGCGACGAAAAATGATTCTTTCGCAGGCACAGGAAAACTCCCCGCCTGAAGGACACTAAAGGGTTTGATCGCTCTGAATCCGGCCTGATTCAAATGTTGTTGGAGGGTGAGCAACAAGTAATAACTTGTTTCCCGCAAGTCCGTTTCACCGGCGATGCTGGCACTGGACCTGACAGAGCCGACATACATATTCCCAGCCACGAGAATCAATGTCATGCCAATGACTACACTGATCATTAACTCGATCAACGTGAAGCCTGGTTGCCTGTAGGCCAGTGTTCGCATCAGATGGGCATTTTCAACTGGAATGTCTGAGACTCTTTTGCGCCATCCACATACTCTGTCCATCTGAGCTCGATAAGACAGGTAAGACTCGTACAGGTAATTTGTGACTCTCCTTCTTGAAGCGTATTCTTTACCCGATCTCTCCAATCAGCAATTAGCGAGGCTGATGCGGGCGTCGCTGGATTGGCTGCGTTAAAAAGCACGTTGAAGAAGCCAGCACCAGCATCTGCTGAATTTGACGAAACGATGCCTGTCACTTCATCAACGAAAAAATCTAAATCCAGATGAGTACGAGTTATTCTCATTCCAACAAGCGTGTCGGTCAGCAAGTTAGCGGTCACTGACAGACTGAAAATTAGTATAGCCAGCGCAATCATCGCGTCTACAAGCCCTATGCCTCGTTGTTGACACAATTTCATTTTAAAACAACACGACCTGATTTTTTTAGATCGAGAATCTGACTGCTGTTATTGCGGCTTACTTCAACAGTTAGCTCACTATTAAGAAAACCTCGATAGTTGTATACCATCTGCGTCACTGAGCTGTCATCGCCTGCCAGCGCTTTGACTGTCGTGCCGGCTTCTATGCGGCCTGACACTTTCAGAATTGACTCATTGTTGTTGACGGTCCCATCACCATTCGTATCACGAAATACAATCCAGCCCTGGCTAAATGTTCCAGAACACTGCTGCTCGTCATCACTGGCACATAAAGTGGTTCTGAATCCTGTTTTACTTGCTTCAGAGCGCGCACTCACCAGATCAGACTTAAGATTCATTGAAACAGTATCTACTTTTGACCGATCGAGGTACGTGGCAAAAGAGGGCACAGCTACAGACAGCAAAATTGCCAGAATAGCAATGGTAACGAGCAACTCAATAAGCGAGAAGCCACTATTTATGTCTGAATTTTGATCAAGTTTCAACAATCGTTCTAATCGATATAGCAAGAAGCAAAAAAACAAGACGAATAGTTCTATTCACCGTAATTTCCACTCCACAGGAAACGATTGTAGCGACCGTTCCAGCAGTTACTTTACTCACACTCTTCTGTGGTGTCAGTCAAATGTCGATTCTGCTTGCGACTCAATCTATCCAAATCAGCACTTTGTACAACACGGCCATAAAAATACTGGAGCAGTTCAAATAATGAGACTTTCACAACTTGGACTTACTGTCACACTGGGAAGCTGTCTTTTTGGCGGTAGCGTGGCAATTGCGCAGCTGAGTTTGCCAGAGTCACCACTATTCGTGGGAGCAGACAATACGGCCCTTGTTCAGTTGGTACTGGGGCGTGACAACAAACTCTTCTTTGAAGCGTATCCATCTTATGAGGACATCAACGCCGACGGTGTGCTCGATACACGCTACAAGCCTGATGAGATCGACTACTCAGGCTATTTCAATTCCCATCTTTGCTACTACGAAATTGCAGAAAGTTATCTTCAGCCTAATCAAAAATCAGATGACAAGAAATGCGCGACCGGATGGAGTGGCGATTTTCTTAATTTTCTGACCATGACACGCATGGATTTGCTTAGATTTGCCCTCTATGGCGGTAAAAGAGTTATCGACACAAGCAGTCAGACTCGTCTGCGCCGCGCCTTTGTTCCCAAGGATTACCACACATGGGGCATTGAATACGAATCAGTGGCTACCGACGGATATGACATTACACAATACTCTCCATTGTCCCTGCCATCGAGTGGGACTCGCCATTTACTGGCGACGAACAACAAGAATATGAATAACGTTCCCTATTTGAGAATCAGAGAAAACCAATCCACAAGAATTTATCAATGGACAGAGACTGAAAGTGTCCAGGGCGCCGGACCAGCTGATCAGGATATCGCCCTGGATGTAAACGTATGTGTTTCCGGTTTCCTTGAGGAAAACTGCCAGCTCTACCCTAATGGTAATCACAAACCGACAGGGATTCTGCACGAATACAGTGTGGGCGATGAGATGTATTTCAGCCTTTTGACAGGATCCTACGAGAACAACTTGCGAGGCGGTGTCCTTCGTGAAACGATGAAGTCATTCAGCAGTAACGAGGTGATTGCCAACACCGGCCAGTTTGCCACTACTACCGGCATCGTCCGCAGTATTGACGCCATTCAAATACCCAACGACTTCAGCGGTACGACTCAGAACGATTGTCCGGGCCTCACTACAAGAGCAATGATCAATGGAGAATGCAGCGCCTGGGGCAATCCGATTGCCGAGATGATGTACGAAGGTCTGCGCTATTTTGCTGGCTCCGTGGCGCCCACTGCCATGTTTCACACCACAGGCGGCATTGATGCATCTCTGGGCCTGCAAGCTGCCACCTGGGATGATCCATACGCAGCTACCCAGCCGTACGCTGAGTGTTCTCCAGCCTATCAACTGGTTATCAGCGACCCAAGCCCTTCATATGACAGTGACGACCTACCTGGCAGTCACTTTTCAGCATTCTCATCCAGTGACCTTGGATCACTAAATGTGAGTACTATCGCCGACACCATTCACGCAACGGAGTTTGGAGGTCCAACGGTAAATTTCATCGGTGAATCAGGATCCGTTAACGATCGCGCGCCCTCACCAAAGGAGGTCACCTCTTTCAAGAATATTCGTGGGCAATCCCCCGGAGAACCGCATCGAAAGGGTAGCTACTATGCGTCCAGCGTAAGTTATTATGGGAATACAAACGATATTCATCCCACAGCTGAAGGACAACAGCGCGTTAGCAATTTCGCCATGACACTCGGTCGCCCGATTCCGACCATCGACGTCGATGTTCAAGGTACAACTGTCAGCTTTGCACCTTTTTCGCGGACTGTTGGCGATGCTAATAGCGGAAATAAGAATGACTATGCGCCAATCAACGCAATCGTGGGTTTCACAGTAGAGTCACTCACATCAACCAGTGGTAGCTATCGCGTATCGTTTGAGGATAGAGAGCAAGGTGCTGACAACGACATGGATGCACTGGTACGTTACAGCTATACGGTATCCGGAAGCACCGTCGTCATGAACGTTAGTAGTATTTACGCGGCGGGTACTTTCATCCAGCACTCTGGTTATGCTGTGTCGGGTACTAACAAGGATGGTGTGTATCTGGTAGTTCGCGACCAGGACACGCAAGAATCACAGGACTTCGACTTCTTCCTCGATGTCCCTCCCGGAAAAACTCCTGGCGACGGATTCAATGATGGAGTAGCGTTGCCCCTGAACAGTATAATCAGCTTCAATGCAAGCAGCACACCTTCTGCAACCCAACTGAAATCTCCGCTATGGTATGCCGCAAAATGGGGCGGTTTTGTCGATGACAACAACGACGGAATTCCGCAACAAACCGAGTGGGACGCTGACATGGATGGCAATCCAGACAACTATCTGGCGGTCAACAATCCAGCGCTTCTACGCGATACATTAAGATCAGCCTTTGACCAAATTGATAAAGAAACTGCATCAGCGACGGCCATTGCGATCACCGGTGGATCACTGAATACCGGAGACAGAATATATCAATCCGAGTTTATAAGTGGTGAGTGGAGCGGGCAGTTACGCTCGTTCTCCATCGGTGTTGACGGCAGTCTCGGCACAGATGAGGACTGGAATGTCAATACGCCGCTTCAGCTGCAAATAGCCAACAATACGAGGAGCATCATCACATACAACGCGGCCGAAGGCAGGGGTGTGGCGTTTCAGTGGCCCGAAAATCCTGCGGTTCCCGTCAACACTGACTTGAGCCCTGAACAAATAACTGCGTTGAACCTGAATCCAGTCACCCTTGCAGAGGATGGCAGAGGGGATGACAGACTCTCGTACCTGAGAGGTAACTCGATAACAGGTTTTCGCGACCGATCTCAACCACTGGGCGATGTTGTTCATTCCAGCCCCGTGGTGGTAGGCGCGCCCGCATACTACTACCCTGACTACTGGGCTGAAGATGCGCCAGAGAATGTTAATCCTTACTCTACATTTGCTCGATCAAAATGGAATCGTCAACGCGTGGTTTATGTTGGCGCTAACGACGGGATGCTGCATGCATTCGATGCAGGGTCATACCAGAGCTTAACTTCAGATTGGTCTGCTGGAACCGGGGAGGAGTTGTTTGCTTACATTCCCAACGCACTATTTTCAAAACTCCCGGATTTAACCGCACCGAAGTATGAACACAAGTACTACGTTGACGCAACACCACGCACAGGGGATGCACATCTGGGTGATTCTGGCTGGCGGACCGTGCTCACCGGCGGTTTGCGTCGAGGCGCACAAGGAATCTACGCACTGGATATCACGGCTCCAGAAAGCATTTCTGAGGATAACGCTGCGGCTGCTGTGTTATGGGAATACACTGACGCCGATGACAGCGACCTTGGCTATACCTACTCCAGTCCGCTGATTGTGCGTCTGCACAATGGCAAGTGGGCCGCGGTATTTGGTAACGGCTATAACAATACCGAAAACGACGGGCACGTCAGCACGAACGGCGAGTCAGCGTTATACATCGTCGATCTCGAAACAGGTATTTTGATCAAAAAATTTCTGACCGGTGAGGGAACAACCAGCAATCCAAACGGTATGGCTGAACCGACCGCTGTCGATCTGGATGGTGATAATATTATTGATCTAATTTACGCAGGCGATCTGTACGGACATATCTGGGCCTTCGATGTCAGCTCATCCAGCCCCGGTGACTGGACATTGGTTAATGATGAAAGCAGATTTCAGGCGACATTTGCCAATGGCAGCCCTGCAGCGATAACTACCCGAATTGCCGTGGGTACTCATCCAGAAGGCACTGGTGTGATGCTCTATGCAGGTACCGGCAAGTTTCTGGAAGAAGCTGATTTGCAACCCTCGACCGGGTTGCACCGACTTTATGGTTTGTGGGACAAAAAACCGTTTGACGATTCACAGCTCACGACAGCATTTTCTCAAGACAAACTACTGCAACAAACGGTGACTGGGCAGTCCGAGCGAAATGTGGACACTGATAGTGATGATGTAACGGATACCGATTTCTTCGTCAGGACGACTTCACAGAACGCGATTGACTGGAGTACAAATTTAGGGTGGCACCTCGATTTACGTTACTCGGAAATCTCCGGCGAGCAGATTGTTGGCGAGCAAATAGTTACTGCACCGGTGCTACGTGAAGGCCGTGTCATCATTAATACAATGTTGCCTGACGGTGATCCCTGCGACCCGGATCTGGATGGATGGTTGATGATCGTTGATGCAGCCAGTGGCGCAATGTCCGATAAAAGTCCGCTGGATTTGAACAGCGACGGCGATTTCCAGACTGAAGGATCGTTAACTGGCATTCGTGGTTTTGGTAATCCTCTTGCCCCTTCAGCTATTGCTACAGCAGGAAGTGAAGATGTCATAGTCCAGCAAAGCGCCATTAACGCTACGATTGGAACCATCTCTCTGGATGCCAGAATCTCTGAAGGCAGGCTAAATTGGCGCGAACTGGAACCCTGAGGAGTAAATTTTTCGGGAGTGTCGATGTCAAATGCTGAGGTGAGGCAATTACTCATACGCCAAGAGCCTGAATACGTCAGAATGAAGGCGTGCCAAACCCATCCCCTTCACATTTGTACAACCCGAATAATCACTTATGATGAAGCTCTACTATCACCCCTCGCCCAACCCCCTGAAAATTGCTCTTTTTCTTGAAGAGGCAGCAATGCCCTACGAGCTGGTTCCTGTTGATACACGCAAGGGGGAGCAACACGAACCCGAATTTCTGGCGATCAACCCAAACGCCAAGACTCCGGCGCTAAGCGATGGCGAGGCAATTATCTTCGATAGCAATGCCATCCTTTTATATCTGGCGGAGAAATCTGGACAATTTGCACCATCTGGTGATGTGCAGCGGGCCCAAATGCTCTCATGGTTAATGTTGGTCGCTACCGGAATCGGCCCATACTCAGGTCAGTGCGTACACTTTAAGCACTTTGCACCTGACCCGAAGGAATACGCGGTCAACCGATACGATTTCGAGGCGCATAGGCACTGGAAATTAATCGACAATCAACTTGAAGGTAAAACCTACATGCTGGGTGAAGACTACTCAATTGTTGATATGGCTGTCTGGGGCTGGGCGCGTGCTGTCCCTTTTATACTGGGTCAGGATGCCTGGGAGGGATTGCCTAATGTTAATCGTCTGCTCGATAACATCAATGAACGTCCAGCTGCACAGCGTGCTGAAGCCTTGAAAGACAAGTTTCAGTTCAAGAGCGACATGGACGATTCAGCGCGCAAGGCCATGTTCCCGCAAAACGAAAGACTGAGCTGACAATAAAAAAGGTTTCCTGTCGCAGCGTCGAAATGATAAGTGCTGTGAGCCTGGTTCTGATTTGCGTGAGTGCCGTTGTTGGCACACACGGCTACACAAACAGACCCGGCATTTTCGTCCATGGGCAATTTCTGACCATGGATTCTGATGATACTGTTGTCACAGCCCTGGGGGTGCAGTCTGGCTACATTCAAGCTGTAGGAAATCAGGAAGATGTTAAGGCCAGAATGTCCCAGCTGCAATCTCAGCTTTCCTGGCACATTCGTCTATTCGGCATGCGCCATATCGATCTGAATGGGCACAGTGTGCTACCAGGCTTTGTCGACGCCCACAGCCATTTTCCCGCGAGTGGTATCGTCCGTGTTGGACTAGACATTTCCTCCCCGCCATTTGGCGTAGTGGAAGACATCCCGACACTCCTGCGGTTGATAGCAGCCAAGGCAAAAATTCAGCCCAAACGTCGTTGGATTATTGGCTTCAACTACGATGATGCGGGTCTAAACGAAAAGCGCCACCCCACACGTGCCGAGCTTGATCAGGTAGCCCCGGATCATGCTGTGTATTTGCGGCATCGATCAGGACATATGGGAGTTGCCAATACACGCGCTTTAGCGCAGTTAGGTCATGAGCCACAGGTACTGACGTCTCTTAAGGCCTTAAACAGCAAGCCCAGGCCAAGTCAACAGCAGCTGCCAGCTATAAATGGACTACTTCAGGAAAAATCCGCGCCATCGATGAGTCGGCTTTTACAGGAGGTACCATGGTGGAATTTTCCTGACATTCTGTTCAAGGCACGTGATGAATATCTACAAGCTGGCGTTACGACGCTGCAGAACGGATTGGCCGATAAGAATATATTACAAGTACTGCGATATGCAGCAAAGCTTGGTCTGCTCCCGCAACGAATTATTGTTTGGCCTGCAAACGATAAACTGAATAGCGAACCAGACCCATCACTTCTCACTGACGAGCAGGCATCGTCAGCTAGCAGCGGCGAACGTCTTGCCCACGCCATAACCTGGCCAATGGATGATCATAGAGACGTTGTAGTAGGCGCAATTAAACTAGTTGCAGACGGTAGCCCGCAAGGCCGAACGGCCCTAATGCTGGAACCCTATTTAAAGGATACGTGGCCTGGCGATCACTACCATGGCATTGCTAACTTGCCTAAGGCGACACTTCATGAACTTATCGTGAAGTATCATAAAGCAGGCTTTCAGCTAGCCTTGCATGGTAACGGTGATGCCGCTATTCAGAGCATCATTGAGGGTTTACAAGTAGCCATTACGCAATATCCACGAAACGATGCAAGGCATTTCATCGTACATGCACAAACGATAAGGGCTGACCAACTACAAACGTTGTCCAGGCTGGACGTGAGCGTCTCGTTTTTTGCTGCCCACACTTTCTACTGGGGTGACTGGTACCGTGAACGTGTATTGGGGGAAAAGCGTGCAGCTTTTATAAGTCCATTGGCCAGTGCAGATACTCTGGGTGTGCGCTATTCGATACATGCTGACACTCCGGTAACACCCATGAATCCCATGCAGATGCTCTGGAGTGCTACCGAAAGACTCACAAGCAGTGGTTTTTTATTAGGCGCAGAGCAGCGCGTAAGTCGCCTGCGTGCGTTACGGGCCCTGACAATCGATGCGGCCTGGCAAAATCATATAGATGACGATAGAGGTTCACTGGAGGCCGGCAAACTGGCCGACTTTATAGCTCTATCTGACAATCCGCTGGAGCACCAGGATGTACGTGACATCACCGTCAGGCAAGTATGGATAGGTGGCAAGCGTAAATTTTTCAAAGAACCCTGATCAAATAATTCCCCCTGGGAACTATGCAATCAAACGGGACTCTCAGACGTTACATAATAATGACTGTTTTTTCCAACACGTCAATTCGTCGTTGACAACGACAAGCTAATCGTTTACCGACATCCAAATAGCATGACTTATCCCAAATTAGCCCAGATAGCAAGCCTATTGGCAGCTATCGCATGTTCATACGCCCCCCTCCTCATGGCAGAAGAAAAGCCGATCATCGCACTCGATGCCAATGCAGGCTTGAGCGATGAATTGCTTCAGGCCTATCAGACCAAGAGCAGCAGCTACGAACCGCGCACCGAACACTTTCTTGCCGACGGTAAGCCTACCTATATCAATCGACTGATCCTCGAAGAATCCCCCTACTTACTACAGCATGCACACAACCCGGTTAACTGGTATCCGTGGGGAAAAGAAGCTTTCGCAACAGCTAAAAAAGAAAATAAACCCATTTTTTTATCCATTGGCTATGCCACATGTCACTGGTGCCATGTGATGGAGCGAGAGAGCTTCGAAAATACGGCTATCGCCGCCATCATGAACGAGCATTTTATCGCCATCAAAGTTGATCGTGAACAATTGCCTGACGTCGATGCCTTGTACATGGACGCCGTCATGATGATCAACGGCAATGGCGGTTGGCCGATGTCGAGCTTTCTCGACACTGAGGGCAGAACCTTCTTCGGCGGCACCTATTTTGCACCGGGGCAGTTCACAGTTTTACTTCAACGGGTCGATACCTTGTGGGACGAGAACCATGACGACCTACTTGCTCAGGCCTCTCAAATTGAAGAGGCGCTTAAAAACGCAAATATAATATCGGAATCCGCCGAGGCAATCGGTAAGGAACACATTCAATCGGCCACTAACGCGGCGCTTCAACGTTTCGATGATTTGCAGGGCGGTTTTGGCGGCGCACCCAAATTTCCTCAGGAATCAATTCTTCACTTTTTGCTGGGCGAGGCCGGTCGCGCCAATCATGAAGATGCATTGCATGCTGCCGATTTCAGTCTGCAACGCATGGCAGCCGGTGGCATTCACGATCAAGTGGGCGGTGGCTTTCATCGTTATGCGGTGGATAATGACTGGCTGGTCCCACATTTCGAAAAAATGCTTTACAACCAGGGCCACCTGGCACGCAATTACACCGATGCTTATCTGCTCACGGACAACACGGATCACAGGCGCACGGCGCAGCGTCTACTGGATTATGTGTTGCAGGAAATGCGCTCAGAGGAAGGACTTTTCTACTCCGCTACCGACGCCGATTCGGACGGTGCCGAAGGACTTTTTTTCACCTGGACGCCGGATGAGCTACTGGAGCTGCTGGGCGAAAAAGACGCAAGCCTGGCAGCCGAATTATGGGGCGTCACAGAAGACGGTCATTTGGAGGGGCGCAGCATTTTGCACGAACCCGAATCACTGGATGAGTTGGCCAAGTCATCTACCCGCAAGGTATCGACACTCGCCTCAGAACGTGATCGGCTCGCGGAAATACTCCACTCTGACCGCAAATCCCGTATACCTCCCCTACGTGATGAAAAGATTATTACAGCCTGGAACGGCATGATGATCACAGCTCTTGCGGAAGCCGGACGTAAACTGGATGAACCGCTCTATCACGACGCTGCTGTAAAAGCAGCGGCACAGTTGTGGAAGACCAGCCGCAAAGCACCCGGTGAGCTGTGGCGCACACAGTTTGAAGGCAAGCCCTCTATCGATGCGCGCCAGCAAGACTATGCGTATTTTGCAGAAGCACTGATTGCTATTTATGACATCACCGGCGATCGGCAATGGATCGAGCGCTCGGAAGAACTGACCCTGGCCATGATTGAGTATTTCTGGGATACAGATGCCGGCGGCTTCTTTATGGCTCACGAAGCAGTCGATGCAACGAGACTGGTTGTGCGTCCTAAAGATTTATATGACTCATCCATGCCCACCGGAAACTCGGTGGCCATGCATGTGCTCGCGCAATTACAGACGCGCACAGGCAAAACCATCTACGCTGAATATGCGGATAAGTTGATTGCCTTTTTCGCTGGCTCTTTGACGAGGCAGGCAGGTGGTCACTATTATTTGCTGACCGGCATCAGCGACTATCTTGTCGGTGAAATCGACTCCCAGGCATACGGCGCACGTGGAGTAGTCAAGGCTACCGCCACGAAAGATGATGCGGGGCGCATAGCCGTGAAGATTGATATAGCGCCAGGCTGGCATATCAATTCCGCCAAACCCTATCAGGATTACCTGATTCCCACAGAACTCAAGACGGAAACTGGCAACCTTGGCAAGGTCAACTATCCGGAGGCCATCGAGAGGCAATTAGGCTTCGAACGCTCAGTGCTCTCACTCTACGAGGGGTCCATTGTTCTTAATGCAGAAGCGCCTGCAGAGAACAAAGCGCATCAGATACAAACGCGTCTGCAGGCTTGTAGTGATGAAGTTTGTTTACCTCCGGAGACGTTGACTCTGAATTTGCCGGGGCAGCAGTAACTTGCCAGGCTGGGCGCTGTGCATTGCTCACTGTCCAGTGCGGCGAGTGGATGAGCACCAAGCCTGGTCCACCCAACACAAGTAGTTAAATACTATCCTGAAGAAGAAAGGCTAGTCGTTGCTGTCCGATCCGGGCCTGATTGCCTCACTACTTCGCTATCCGGATGATCCAGCGCGCTTATCAAACGATCAGACTGGCAAAATCCTGGAGGCATTCATCGGAACAGAGCTACTAGCACTGTCCGATGCTTCATCCGGACGTTTCTCAGTCGGTCACTACCGCGACAATCATAGAAGAGAAATAGACTTTATGATCGACGATCACGATACTGGTGGCTGCATCGGTATTGAGGTTAAAGCCAGTACAACCGTTGGCACAAAGGACTTTCAACACCTCAAGTGGTTCGAACAAAACATCGTTGCTGATCGCCCGTTTGCGGGAGCTGTCTTATATGCCGGCGGTGACGTCCTGAAATTTGGCGAGCGATTGCAGGCATTACCAGTGAGCGCACTCTGGCATAGACCATAACGCTGCCAAATAAACCAGATCTACCGGATCTTCGTTGCGTACCTCCATGTTTTCTACTTTTAGTTGCCCATGTCGAGGCTCGATAGAGATGATCACAGCGACAGCTCTGCGCCTGAACTTTTCATGAAACGCCTTTGCAGAGCAACGCTTACTGTTAGAATCTCAACCAACCCCACAGACGCCATTCTCTTATCGTCTATGGGGGTTGAGTCTAGTCAAAGTAGTTTGTGGGGGTGCATAAGATGGAAGGCGAAAAGGCCATCGGTTGGTGGCATACGTGTGTGACGGATGAAGCTCTGGGTGGTTTTTTCAACGCGGCTGATGCGCTGTACGCCATCAGGCCTTGGCAACAGGTACCTGATCACAGTTGCCTCATCCATATGACGATGCCATCGTTTGGCAAGCGCACCTGGGTAATCAGCATATTAGGTGAGGAGGCAGTTGATAGCCGAGGCATCAGGCTGTTCGATCATGTCCATGCATTCAGGCGCTATGAAAAGATCTCTGACGCAGCGGAGGCAGGCATAACGCCGACAAAGATACCCGCTCACGACGTGCTGCATTTTGAAGACAGAAATGATGTACCAGAGCCGCTACGCCGTGCTGTAGCTGCGCGAGGCTGGTGGACTGCCGATAGAGAATCTTTTCCCACAGTGCTGCAAGTCGATCCGTACTTTACGGTTGAACAGGTTCACCTGCGTGACGTCGTGTTCTTCGAAACCCTCACAAGAGCCTTGGCCAAAGCACTGGAATCACCAGAGCCATGGCATCGTGCCTGGCAAGGCGGCGAGCCTGTGGAAATGACACTATCGGTTGACACCTCTGACGGCGAGCAAGAGGTCGTCCTTGGCTCCGAACTGTCACAAGGTTTCGACTTGTTCACCGGCAGCGATAGCGAGTTGCTGGCAGCTTTCGACGAAATGAATGGCGGAAAGGCGTCGATCAATGTCGACTTTGACCAACTGGAGCGACTTGAGCGAAGCTTGATGTCGCGGGTTGCTGCCTGTCCGGAGGCGCTTGAGCTCGAAGATCCAATCCTTGGTTTAGGCATGCTCCTTGATCTTGCCAATCAACTGTATATACCTATAACCCGACTGGATGCCATAGATCTCAGGCAGATGCTGAGTGAAGACATCCCGCGCTCTGTGATGGTTGGTGGCGACAGCGCACATACCCTTGTTTCATCATTGAAGCTGTCGTACCAGTGGATGATGACACACCACCCATTGGAGCACGGAGCAGACTGTCTGGCCTTGCTCAATGACAACGCCATCGAGAATCTCGAAACCAGGCTCGTCAACGCGCAACTTTTCGGGCGTAGAAAAACTCGAATGATTGCAGAGTTTACGGCACATTTCGATACGACAACACCGGAGGGCTTTAATACGATGATGCGTACGGCTTTCGGTGGCTCAGGCGTTGCGCAGTCACTCGTTCTGGACGATCCGCCTCAAATGATGCCTGTCGGATGGAAATCCCAAGACCCTGCCGCAAAAGCTAAACAGAAAATCAAGCGCAAGGCAAACCGTAAGGCGGCACGCAAGGCGCGCAAGAAAAACCGGTGAAAGCTGATATTGACCGTATCGCTCTAAGGGCGCAATTTGTCCGTATGTACTTAAAACTGGAAGAGCTCTGCGAGAGCGTCTACGTTCGGCACACAAGCATTGTCCTTCGCCAGATTTAATTCACACTCCCGCGGGAGTGTGAATTGATTACTGCCTTTGCGATAATAACAAGTGCTCGCGCAAAAGAAAAAGCAGCCAAACCATTCACTCATTGGTTCACTCATTGGGTGGCATAACTTGCAGGTCTGGGCTTCGTGCTCACTTAATTCTTGTTGGTATGTAGTTTTATCGATTAAAACGGGATGTCCTGATCAAAGTCATCGTTCATATTGCTTGATTCTTTTTTTGCAGCCGCAGGCTGTGAAGACGATGAAGCAGCTTGCGAGCCCGAAGATCCGGACGCACCGCCACACTCACCTGAGCGAGTAATTCTCCACGCCTGGAGGTTGGTAAAGTATTTGTCATTCCATTCACGGCCGCGCAAATCGAAATCCACCTCGATCTCATCGCCTTCGTTATAGTCATCCACAAGATTACATTTATCCTGCACTAACTGGAATTTGACCATTTGCGGATATTGCCCATCGGCCACTTCGATGACAAATTCACGGGCGGTAAAGCTTGCGCTCTTTTGCTCTGTATCAAAAATTTTTACGATCTTGCCTTCGGCCTTGTAGCCCATGTTCTTTACTCTTTAAAGGTTCGTTTATTCGCTGCCAACACCAGAATGAATAATGGGTGTTGTACAGCTGACATCTTGATTCTGTGCCCGGTGGCGCAACGCATGATCAACCAGCACTAATGCAAGCATGGCCTCCGCTATCGGGGTTGCCCGAATGCCCACACAAGGGTCGTGACGGCCAGTAGTTATGACTTCGATATCGTTACCTTCAATATCGATACTCTTGCCCGGCAAGCGCACACTGGATGTCGGCTTAAGCGCCAGCGCTGCTTTTATGCTCTGTCCAGACGAGATGCCTCCCAGCACCCCGCCTGCATGGTTGGAGAGAAAGCCCTCCGACGTCATCTCGTCGCGGTGTTCCGTGCCGCGCTGCTCAACACTGTCGAAACCTGCGCCCACCTCAACCCCCTTGACCGCATTAATGCTCATCAGAGCATGTGCAATTTCAGCATCAAGGCGATCGAAAACTGGCTCACCCCAGCCGACAGGTACATTGTCTGCTTGCACCGACACCTTGGCACCAATAGAGTCACCATCCTTGCTGAGCTGATTCATGAATTTCTCAAGCTCTGGCACCTGCGCAGCGTTGGGCCAGAAGAATGGGTTTTTTTCTATCTCGTTCCAGTCAAAGCCTGAGTGATCCAGCTTGATAGGCCCCAGCTGCGACAGATAGCCCCGTATTACCACGCCCCCCATGGAAGGCTGAGCCAGCGCAATCTTGGCAATGGAACCTGCTGCTACCCGCATAGCAGTCTCGCGAGCTGATGAACGTCCACCACCACGGTAATCACGCAGACCATACTTTTGCAGATAGGTATAGTCAGCATGGGCTGGCCGAAATTGCTGCTTGATTTTGTCGTAATCTCGAGAGCGCTGATCGGTATTGCGGATCAATAACCCTATTGGCGTGCCGGTCGTCAAACCCTCAAATACACCCGAGAGAATTTCTACCTCATCGGTTTCACGCCGCTGTGTGGTGTAGCGACTTTGCCCGGGTTTTCGCCGATCCAGATCTCGCTGTAAATCGCTGCTTGTCAGTGGTAACCCAGGGGGGCATCCGTCCACTATGCAGCCCAACGCCGGCCCATGACTTTCGCCAAAGCTTGTGACGCAAAAAAGTTTTCCAAATGTATTACCTGCCATGCGCTAAGTATACAGGTGGCACAGCCGCATTACGAAATCCGCTCTACATCCTGAACATTGCGTAGCTGCCGAATTTTGTCCATCGCCAGAGTTAGCTCATCGGTATGGGAGATCTGCAGTCCCACGGTCATGTCTGCCGTTTGCATCTCTTTGTTGCTCAGCGTGTTCAGCGAAACAACATCAATATCCAGCGACGACAGCATTGTGGATACATCCCGCAGCAACCCGTGTCGATCAATGGCCTTGATATATATTTCCACGTTGTAGCGATCACCGACATCCTCGCCCCAGTCAACCTCAATAAGACGCTCTTGCTCGCTGTCACGCAAATTAAGGATATTGCTACAATCCGCCCGGTGGATGGTGACACCCTTGCTACGCGTGATAAATCCGACGATATTGTCAGGTGGTACTGCTGTGCAACAAGGCGCAATATGGGTCAGTAAATTGCCAACACCACGCACACTCACACCGCCAGCTTGCCGTTCACGCACCACTGGAGTCGCAATCGTCTCAGGCGTTCTATCTGATCGCTCGAGAAGGTGATCGATAGCACCAGCAATCTGCCCCACAGTGACATCGTTTCGACCCACTGCAACAAACAGATCGTTGAGCTTGTCGAATTTCAAACGTTTGGCAAGAGCTGCCATGCCAATGGAGTTGGTCTTGAAACGCTTCAGCTCTCGATCGACAATGGCACGCCCATCAGTCAGGTGCTGCTCATAGTCCTGATGATTAAACCACGCCCGCACTTTGCTACGCGCACGACTGCCATTGACATACCCCAATGACTTGTTAAGCCAATCGCGGCTTGGACCCGGCTCACGTGTCGTAAGAACTTCAACCTTATCCCCGTTACACAGGATGTAGGTAAGCGGCACAATGCGACCATTAGCTTTAGCGCCACGGCAACGGTGCCCAATCTCAGAATGGATGTGATAGGCAAAGTCCAAGGGCGTTGCACCGTTAGCAAGATCAATGACCTCGCCCTTCGGAGTAAACACATACACACGCTGAGAGTCCAGTTGCTGGGAAAAGCCATCGATCAATTGCTCATCGTCATCGTGCTCTTCAAGTAATTGACGAAGCGCATTGATACTGTGCTGCAAATTGGTATCTACAACACTACCTTCCTTGTAAGCCCAGTGCGCAGCCACGCCGTTTTCTGCATGATCATCCATAGCCCGCGTACGAATCTGAATTTCTACAGGCTTACCGTTTGGCCCGATTACCGCTGTGTGCAAGGAGCGATATCCGTTGTCTTTGGGATTGGCGATGTAGTCATCAAACTCGCGACTAATCGGTTGCCAGATACTATGGGCAACGCCTAGCACGCTATAGCATTGCTGCAGATCATCCACTAACACCCGCACGGCGCGTACATCAAACAAGTCAGCAAACTCAATGCCCTTGGCGTTCATTTTTCGCCAAATGCTGTATATGTGCTTTGGCCTGCCAAAGACATGACAGTTAACGATACCGTGGGTGTTAATGCGCGAATCGAGATCGCTTACAAAGTCTTTGATATACGTCTCACGTGATGCCCGGTTCTCCTCAAGTGCTTTAGCGACCCGTTTATAGGCTTCTGGCTCGACGATGCGAAAGGCAACGTCTTCCAGTTCCCACTTCAACTGACCCAGTCCAAGCCGATTGGCTAGAGGGGCATAGATAGCCAGCGTCTCCTGCGCGATGCTCTTCGCAGACTCCGAATCTGTTTTAACCAGCGTATAAAGCCGCTGCGTACGATAGGCAAGTTTGACAAGTACCACGCGCACATCTTCCACCATCGACAACACCATGCGTCGAAGCGTTTCGGCCTGCGTACCGCTACTGTAGGTATTGATGGTCAATTCATTCAGCCACCGTACGCTGGCGGTCAAGGTGGCAATCTCCTGACCGAAATGCTCGTGAACATAATCGATCGGAAAATGTTCACTGGAGACATCGGTACCCAATAACGCCGATACCAGAATCGGCATGTCCGCACGCATGGACTTCAGTTGTGCGGCTACATGCAAAGCCTCAGGATAGCCCGTGCTCTCATCGCGTATATCCCAGGCATGTTCAACCGCCCGCTTTATTATCAAGGCTTGATTACGGGTAAAGGAATCAGCCAGATAATCTTGAGATGACTGCAAACTGGCAAATGCAGACTCGTCCGCGCTGAAGGCATGCTTCATCGCATTCTACTGCTTGCTAGTTTGCATGTCGTAACGCCACAATTGGAGGTGTGTAAAGCACCTTGCGCGTAGCCAGATAGCCAGCAACTGTAATGCCCAATGCTCCACCTGCAACTCCGATGATCCATAACCAAATGTTAAAATTGAACGGCAGCTCAAAAACGAACTGACTTAGCGACCAGGCTATAAGAGAGGCAAATACCGCCGCCAGCAAACCCGCTATGGCACCGAGTATCGCAAATTCTGCGATGATCGCCTCACGAAGTTGTTGATGTGACGCACCCAGAGCCCGCAACAAGGCTGACTCTCGTATCCGCTCCGCCTGACTACTCTGCACCGCAGCCAGCAACACACAGAAACCCGCCAGAAGTGTGAATAGGAACACATATTCTACCGCTAAAGAGGCTCTGTCCATCAAAGACTTTACGCGTGTGATGATTGCCCCGATATCAAGCGTTGCAATTCCGGGGAACTGACGGGCCCAACCGGTGGTGGCTGACACAAAGTCATCATTGATATGAAAACTTGTCACATACGTAGCGGGCAACCCTGCCAGCATGGCAGGCGACGATACTGCGAAAAAATTAACCTGAAATGACTCCCAGTCCACTTGCCGCCAGTTGGCAACCGTAGCAGTGGTTTCCACACCCGCCGTCCTGAATGTCAAAGTATCGCCTATCTCAAAGCCATTCTCCTCGGCCCACCCCTGCTCGATTGACAACAGCGGCTGTGCACTGCCATCTTCCACCCACCACTCGCCCGCAACAATCTCGTTGTGTTCAGGCAATGTGTTGGAAAATGAAAGATTGTATTCACGACGAGCACGACGCTCTTGGTGCTCGGTTGCATCATCATCGAGCACACTCTCGCCATTATGAGCGACCAGCCGCGCGCGCACCATCGGATGTATACCGCTTGTCTCAATGCCTTGAGTTTCCAGTTGCGCAGCGAAACCCTCTACCTGTTCGGGCTGAATATTCACCACGAATACATTAGGCGCATCCTCAGGCAAATCCTGCTCCCATGCCGCAAGCAGATCCACACGCACGATGCTGATCAGCAGCAAGGCCATGATACCCATCGCAAACGCTGCCAGTTGCACAATACTACTGGCTGCACGCCGCTGCAGACCTGCCGTACTCATCCGAAAACGCGGACCGGCAAGTTTGCGCACCGCGTAAATCATGAACCTGCCAAACAAGGCAAACACCGATAGCATCGCCACCACACCCACTACCACTATGCCACTAAGCAGAAAATCACCAGACAACAAAAAAACGATGGCAAACGTTGCGAGTAGACCGAACGATGCCGCTATCCAGGAGCTGCTGTTCAAGCCAGTATAGTCTCGCTGCAGCACGCGCATGACATTGACCCGACCCGCTTTGATGATCGGCAGCAGACCGAACCCTGCCAAAGCAATAAACGCTGTCAACGTTCCAATCAAGGGCGGCATGAACCCCGGTGCGGGTAAATCCAGACCGAACCAGCCCTTGAGTAAATTCGCCAGCACCAATTGCGCAAACCAACCCGCCGCAATACCCATTACCGAAGCCACAAGCGCTATCAATGCAAGGCGCGTGGAAAGCCACACAATAACCTCCGCACGGGTTGCCCCAAGAGTGCGCATGACGGCACTGGCATCTGCTTGCCGAAGCGCAAACTGGCGCACGGCCAATGCAATGGCAGCCCCGGCGAGCAACACCGTAACAACCGACGCCAGCCCCAGAAAACGTTGCGCACGATCAAGCGCACGTTTCATTTGCGGACTGCCATCGCGCACGCCTTGCACACGCACCTCTGACAGATACTGCTCATTCATCAGTTCCCGCGCCTGATCAAGCTCACCCTCAGCACCTGCCATGAGCAAAGAGTAGGTTGCACGACTACCTTCACCCAACAGTGCAGACTTGTCCAGATCGGCCAGATTGATCATGACCCGTGGCGCAAATTCAAACGCGTTCTCACCTCGATCAGGCTCAAACAAAATGACATGAGAGACAATAAAATTTGCTTCACCCAACGTTAATTTGTCTCCCGACTGCAAAGCCAGTGCAGATCTCAACTGAGCATCTACCCAGACCTCTCCGGCCAACGGCGCTCCCTGCCCGACGGCAAGCTCGGTAGCGGGCTGCTCGATACTGGCAAGTCGTATATTGCCCCGCAGTGGGTACAGATCAGACACTGCTTTCATTGCCACCAGCTGCGACTCATCCCGCTCGTTAATAACCACGCTGGGAAAACGAACATGCTGTGCGGTGTCCAGATTCATCTCGGCAACTGATGCTAACAAGGTATCGGGAAGCTTGAATCCCGAACTTGCCACCAAATCAGCAGCCAGTACATCTCCCGCCTGGCGCTCGACCGCACGGCCGATGCGATCAGTGAAAAAACCCACTGCCGTCACCGAGGCGACCGCCACGAGCAATGCCAGTGCAAGAACCCTGAGCTCACCGGCTCGAAGGTCACGCACCAGCGAGCGCACGGCAAACCGGAACTGTCGCATCAAACCTGCGGCACTATCGCTTGCTGGCGCATCTGCTTCAACAGCATCTGCCACTACTGCATTGGAGGATGTCGAATTCATAACTCCTCCAGGCGCCCGTTACCCATTCGCAAGGTTCGATCACAACGCGCAGCCAATGAATCATCGTGAGTTACCAGCACCACTGCTGACCCCAGCTGCTCACGCAATGAAAACATCAGCTCGATAACCTTGTCACCCGTATCGCTATCCAGATTACCCGTAGGCTCATCGGCAAATAACAGGGCTGGTTGAGAGACAAACGCGCGAGCCAGTGCTACACGTTGCTGTTCGCCACCAGACAATTGTAATGGCTGATGCCCTGAACGATGAGCCAACCCGACTTTTTCAAGCATGGCCCTGGCGCGAACGGTAGCATCAATATCCCCGGTGAGTTCCAGGGGCAACATGACGTTCTCCAATGCTGTCAAACCGGGCAACAATTGAAAACTCTGAAAGACGAATCCGACCTTGCCTGCTCGTAGCCGAGCCCGCTGATCTTCATCCATCGTGGACAACGGTTGATCGAGCAGCTCTACCACCCCATCGCTCGGCGTGTCCAGCCCGGCAAGTATGCCCAGCAAGGTCGATTTCCCCGAACCGGATGGCCCGACAATCGCCACAGCCTCACCAGAGTGAATATCGATGTCCAGGGCATGCAGAATGGTTAGAGAGCCTTCCGGTCCGGTCACCGTTTTGCTGATCTGCCTGCCACTGAGCACAGCCTTACCGTCTGCATCTGGGGCACTAATTTGCGTCGCTGGGGTCGGACTGATCATGGTTACTCGCTCAATTCAGGGGGTATTCAGAGAGCTGGAGACAAATCCCCGCCCTTTCGAACATGACAAAGTTAACGCATTTTTTCGCGGTGGGACTGGTACTGACAACTTCAGCCCCCACTTCATTTAATGAGTAACAATGGGGCTTTATTCGAGTTGAACAAGCGATGAGATTGACAACGACACTACGAAATATCCTTATGGGCATCTGCGTAATGGCTGCTATATCGTTACACAGCGCCCGTGCTGACACATTCACAGCCCTCGTAGTCGGTGACAGCATCAGCGCCGCCTACGGGCTACGCGAAAGCGAAGGCTGGGTTGCACTAGCTGAACAACAACTTATTGATAAAGGCCATGATGTGACTATGGTTAATGCCAGCATCAGCGGCGACACGACCGTGGGTGGCTTACGCAGGTTACCCGACGCACTGAAGCGTTTTAATCCTGACCTTCTGATAATAGAATTAGGAGGTAATGACGGGTTACGTGGCTATCCCACCGAGGCTATGCAGAAAAACATAGAAGACATGGCCAATCTTGCCCTGGCAGCTGACGCAAGAGTGCTGATCCTCGGCATGCTGATTCCATCAAACTACGGACAGGCCTATCTGAAAATGTTCAGTCAGGCCTTCGTTAATGCAGCGGACAATACCGGCAGTGAATTTATTCCATTTCTGTTGGAGCCGATAGCGCAGGATCGCAGTTTTTTTCAATCTGATGGAATCCACCCGACAGCCGAAGCACAGCCACTATTGACTGATCATGTGATGCCAGCCCTTCTGGACATCCTTGAAACTGAAGAGGCACTGTAAATGGCCCGCCAGACAAGCAAGCAATGAATGAAACTCGCCCTCAGGCATTACCGTACAAACGCTCTTCCAGTGTTTTACCACGAGAAAGTTGCCGATAACGCCAACCGTTGTCAGCTAGCAGTTGTAGTAACGCAATACTTGCCTGCATCTCGTTATCCGTCTCAATCAGGTAGTCACCTTGAGAGGTTTTATCAACGCGAAGAACATGCGCAAGCTGCTGACACAAAGGCATAAACACATCCGCAGGAACTGACGGTGCCCTCAACGTCAGCACATCATGATCATGATTGTCATCCGATACCGCACCAAAACTTACCAGCCTGCCTTTCTCAAGATAGATAACAGAACCGCACAGGCGTTCCAGTTCATCAAGATTATGCGAGCTGACAATAAACGTGGTATTGGCAGACTGCTCTTTAACCAGATCACGGATCATCTTTGCGTTTGGTGGATCTATACCGGCAGTTGGCTCATCCAGCAATACAACCGTCGGCGAGCCGATCAATGACTGCGCAATCGCAACGCGTTTACGCATGCCGTGACTCAAATCGGTAGGTTTGGTATCAATCGAGTCCCGCAAATCAACAGTTTCAAGAACACGCAGAATTTCCGCACGAGCCTGCTGTTTATCCAGGCCTTGTAATCGGGCATAAAAGCGAAGCTGACGACCTACACTCAAGCGCGGATCGAGTAAAGCATCTTGAGGTAGAGCAGCCAGCCTCCCACTCAGCTCATGCGAACCCGGCGCATGCCCCAGAATACTCAACTGCCCACTCGAAGGTTGTATAAACCCACAGATAAGACTCATCAGCGTGGTCTTGCCAGCGCCATTGGGGCCGATAAGCGCAATGGGCGCACCCGAATCAAGCTCAAGATTCAAACTTTCCAAAGCTACAGCACTACCATAGCGTTTAGTCAGTGTATCGCAGTGAATCAGGCTCATAAATCACGTTGCCTCATGATGGCGGCACCCACCACTAGCAAGACAACTGTGTGCACGATTGGTATGGGGGCAAGCGATAATGTCTGCCAATCCGACAGCGAACGCAGCTCACTAATCTGAGAACCGGGTAGCGCCCAGTTCAGCAAACTGACATCCGGGAAAACGCTTTTCAGATAACTAACCAGAAACGACACCACTAACCAAATAACCATGGCATACAGGGTAGCCTGTCGCGCCGTGCTAGCTAGCACAGACACCAAAGCCATCAGCGCAATGTAAGGTGCAAGCACCAACATGAGATTGACAATAATAACGGGGCTGCTAGCAATGGCCGCTGACAGGTTTTCAGCAGAATTCATTGCCACAATCACTAGCACACTGAGCAGAGTAACGAGCACCACCATAAACAGAATCAGTAATTGCCCAATATAACGACCAAAGAAAATCTGCAGTCGACCACAACGCAGCACCAGATACCTCAGAGTTCCACGGGCACGATCAGAGGCGGTCTGGTCAGCCGCCGTCATGATGGCTAAAAACGGCAACAGATAGAGACTGGCTACCCAATACACAGACAACTCTGATGCCGGCCAATGCTGCAACCCTGAGGAGCCGAATTCCGGAAGTAACAATTCTGCAAGCCCTGACTCTGCCAAACCGCCAAAGAACTGCGCCGCTGGCATAACACCGTAAATCAGGACAGCCAGCCAGATAAGACAAAACCCAACAATCGACAAGAGCCCGCGCTTCGTCGAAAACAAACGCAGAACCTCATCTTGGGCGATAACAATCAGTTTCATTGATGACTCTTTGCCGGCTCCATGCTTTGTCGGCCCTACGCCTCTGGCCGCATATGCGGAAACAACACGACATCACGAATGCTGGCAGATGCTGTCAGCAACATCACCAGCCGATCGATACCAATACCCTCCCCTGCCGTCGGAGGCATCCCGTATTCAAGTGCACGAATGTAATCCGCATCGTAGTGCATGGCCTCCTCATCACCCGCTTCCATATCAGCCACTTGCGCCTTGAAGCGTTCAGCCTGATCTTCAGCATCATTAAGCTCAGAGAATCCATTTGCGATTTCGCGGCCACCCACGAACAATTCAAAGCGATCAGTTACGTCAGGGTCTTCATCATTACGTCGTGACAGCGGCGATACCTCTGTCGGGTAGCGCGTAATGAAGGTCGGATCCATGAGCTTTTCCTCGACAGTCGCTTCAAAAATCTCCGTATGAATCTTGCCAACGCCCCACAGAGGCTTTACCTCGATATGCAGCTCGCGAGCAATCGTGGTAGCACCATCAAGCGTAGCCAACTGCTCAGCACTTACTTCACTGTTATGCGCAAGGATGGAATCAAACATACTTAAACGCGTAAACGGTTTTTCAAAATCATACTCCGTAGATCCATCTTCCGAGGCAATGGTGAGCGTACCCACAACATCATTTGCAAGCCCTCTGAATAACTCCTCTGTGGTATCCATCAGGTCGGTGTAATCTGCGTAGGCCTGATAAAACTCTAACATCGTAAACTCCGGATTGTGCCGCGTACTCAAGCCTTCATTCCTGAAATTCCGGTTAATCTCAAATACCCGATCAAATCCGCCCACCACCAGGCGCTTTAAATACAACTCTGGCGCAATTCGCAAATACAGATCCATATCCAAGGCATTGTGATGAGTCACAAATGGCCTGGCAGCAGCACCGCCTGGAATCACTTGCATCATCGGTGTTTCAACTTCAAGAAATTCACGCTGCATGAAAAAATTTCGGACATAGGCAATGATGGCCGAGCGCAAACGAAACCGATTACGCGTCTCTTCAGTGGTAATCAGATCGACATAACGCTGGCGATAGCGAGTCTCCTGATCGTTAAGGCCATGAAACTTCTCTGGCAAAGGGCGTAACGACTTGGTCAGCAACTGAAACGATGCAACCTTGACAGACAACTCACCTGTCTTGGTAACAAACAGCGTACCGCTTACGCCTAGAATATCGCCCAGATCCAGATGCTTGAACTGCTCATAGAGCTCATCACCTAATGTTCCCTGATGAAAAAACAACTGAATGGAGCCGGACGAATCCTGCAAATCAGCAAAACTGGCTTTACCCATTATGCGCTGGAACATCATACGCCCGGCAAGCTCGACAGCTACGCCTTCATCCGCCAGTTCCGCTTTCTCCTTCTCACCATGTTCAGCATGCAAGCGCGCAGCTTTGTGCGTCGGTCTGAAGGTATTGGGAAACGCGTTACCACGACTGCGCGCCTCGGTAAGCTTTGCGCGCCGTTGGGCGATTAATTGATTGTCGTCGTCGCTCATGTATATCTGGCCTTTCTTGATATTTTTGTTGAAAGGCTATAGCCCGGCTTTAAGACTCTCAACGAGAAACTTACTGATATCGCCGTCTAGAACGGCTTGTGTATTGCTGGTTTCAAGGTTGGTACGCAAATCCTTGATTCGAGATTGATCCAGCACATAAGAGCGTATCTGACTGCCCCAGCCAATATCCGACTTACCTTCTTCCACAACCTGCTGATCACCCTGCCGACGAGTCAGTTCTGCCTCGTACAATTTGGACTTGAGCTGCTTCATGGCCGTAGCCTTGTTTTTATGCTGCGACCGATCATTCTGACATTGCACCACGATACCACTGGGCTCGTGCGTAATTCGCACAGCCGATTCGGTGCGATTAACGTGCTGACCACCCGCTCCACTGGCGCGGTAAACATCGATACGTAAATCTGCAGGGTTAATGTCAATATCGATATCGTCGTCTACTTCGGGAGAGACAAATACCGCAGCAAAGGAGGTATGACGCCTGGCACCAGAATCAAATGGACTTTTACGTACAAGCCGATGCACACCTGTCTCGGTGCGCAACCAGCCAAAAGCATAATCACCTTCGAATCGAATAGTGGCTGACTTGATTCCCGCTACATCACCGGCTGATGCTTCGATAAGTTCGGTTTTAAACCCCTGACTCTCACCCCAGCGAAGGTACATGCGCAACAGCATCTCAGCCCAATCCTGCGCCTCGGTGCCACCGCTGCCCGACTGGATGTCCAGGAACGCGGGAGAGGCGTCTGCATCGCCGGAGAACATACGACGAAACTCCAGACCCGCAACACGTTCCTCCATTGATGCAAGATCACCGGCTACAGCAGTAACGGTTTCCGCATCGTCCTCTTCGCGTGCCATCTCCAACAGATCAGAAGCATCAACCAGACCGGTATCGAGCGCCTCAATGACGTCTATCGTATCTTGTAACAATGAACGACGCTGCCCCAGCTTTTGCGCATGCTCGGGCTTGTTCCAGACCGTTGGGTCTTCCAGCTCGCGTAGAACCTCTTCCAGTTCTTCCTTTTTGCCGTCATAGTCAAAGGTACCCCCGGAGGGAATCGGCACGCAGCCGAAGATCCTCGATATGCGTCAGATAGGGATTGATTTCTTGCATAGGGAAAGTCTGGTTAATGTCGTTGTAGTGCGGAAGTTTACCGCAAAGCGCAGGCTTCAAGATATTGCACACGTAGTTGCAGGGAATGTGCTCCCCGGAATTCGTTAGCATCTAGTGAATACACCACGCAAACAAGCTGATCTGGAGCTTTCACTGGTTGGTGATTAAACGCAATGGCATCAATACGCTGACCCAAATCCGGCGACTCCAGCAGAAGCTTCAGATGGGATTTATCAGCACCCACCGATTTCTGCGACACGATGCGAAAGATATCATTAAACATGGGAGCCTCGAACTCCTGCCCCCAAGGCATGAATCTGACCAGCAGCATGGCATTGTCCAGTGTTCTCTCATGCTCGCCAAGTGGGCCGTCTGTCAGATACTCCCGTTTACTCTGCTGCCCGTCCAGAACAATTCTGACGGCCTCGTTAAACGCAAGTTTGAACGCATCGAATGTAGCACGTTGCAAGGTCAAGCCAGCAGCCATAGCATGACCACCGAATTTTGTAATCATACCCGGATGTCTGGCAACGATATTCTGTAAAACATCGCGAATATGCACCCCCGGTATCGAACGTGCCGACCCCTTGAGATGATCAGCATCATCGGCCGTGAATACCACAACAGGCTTAAACCTGGCCTCCTTGATTCGCCCGGCAAGAATACCAATCACTCCCTGATGCCAAGTCTCATCCTTGAGGCAGATAGCAAACGTCTCCTGTTCTGCCGTGCCATTCAACTCTAGATTTTCAAGCTGCACAGCCGCTCCATCACGCATTTCACGTTCGATACTTTGACGCGCAACATTTAAGGCATTCAATTGCATGGCAAGCTCATTGGCTGCACCGTCACTTTCACTCAGCAGGCATTGAACACCAACTCGCATATCATCCAGACGCCCGGCGGCATTCAACCGAGGCCCAATACCAAAACCGATATCCTGTGTTGTAATGGTGTCGCTACTTCTCCCGGCAGCCTTCAACAACGCCACCACACCTGGACGAGTGTGCCCAGCGCGAATTCGGCGAAGTCCTTGCTCAACCAAAGTTCGGTTAAGCGCATCCAGCGGCACAACATCCGCAACGGTACCAATGGCAACCAAGTCCAATAGCTCAGTGAGCTTTGCAGCAGCATGCGGATCACCCAATACTTTCAACCGTGCACGTATAGCCAATAAGGTATAAAAAATAACACCAACACCCGCCAGATTACGGCCCTCAAACCTGCTCCCCGGCAAGTTGGGATTAACGATAGCAACAGCATCGGGCAACACCTCTGGCGCAAGATGATGATCGGTTACTACCACATCAATGCCGTGCTCACGTGCACGCTCAACCCCTTCCACGGACGCCACACCATTGTCAACAGTAACAATAAGCTGCGGCTGAAACTTCTCCTGCGCAAGATCAGTTATAGCAGGCGACAAACCATATCCGAACTCAAACCGACTGGGTATCAGATAATCAAGCTGCCGAAAACCTAGCAGGGCCAAACCAAGTAAGGCCACTACCGTGCTGGTCGCCCCATCACAATCGTAGTCGCCGACAATAACCACTCGCTCGTCATTATCTCGCGCCGTCAATAATCTGCTCACCGCAGCATCAATCATGGGCAATGTGTCAGGTCGAGGAATATCCGCTAATGCAAAATTCAGCTCGTATTGATCACGCACACCGCGTGCTGCCAAAATACGATGAATCAGTGCATTTTCATGCAGAGGCTGCGCGATATCGGGCACGGGCCGCTGCCGAATAGAGACGCTAGAGGTAGTGTCCATCTGCATTCCTTGCCTAGCGTCGAAAGAAATTAACTAAACGCTTCATTAATCTATCAGGCTTTTTTTCAATAGCTGCAATGGTGTGCGCATTGCAAACACCCTGAAGCCCATCCTCAGTCAATACCTGTACCTGCTCAAGTTGCCCATTACTCACCTGCAAGGACAAAGGCTGAAGCCACTGTTGTGCAATGCGTGCAAGCTCACTATCAAGTTGCTGACCATCATCGTTCAACCAAGCCTTGATAAGACTTAAATCGATAACAACCTTGCCGGCATTCTGATCCGCCAGGACAGCCTCTGTCAGTGGTCGATGCGTTATTCCAAGTTGCCTGGCGAATGATTGAGCCTGTAGCTCATCGGAAAAAACCCGGATGTCCTGCTGTTCATCTTTCCGCTGTGGCAGCGGCGCACCACCCCAGAACCAGACACTATTGATCGGCATGAGTCCTCTCTGCTCACGCTGCTGATTGACCGGATGAGTATGCAGCAACATCTGTATTTCTGTCATCAACCGACGCCAGTGAGCCGACCCTTCGCCCTCCGGCAAAAAGGCGGATGCCTTACGATTTGCCAGAAAGGACGGTGGATAACTTTTCAGCGATTCTGCCGACCAACCACTCAAATACCACTCTTTTGGACCTCTGGTAAAAAACGTCAATCCATCTTCTGCAACAAAGGCGTTTAATGCTTCAATCAGAATGGCAGCATCATCATCCGACAGATTGAGCTGATCGGGTGATAGCAGGGTTGCGCTGTCTCTATCAGCCTTTAGGCAAATTGGATCAGCTCGTACTACGTCCTGGCCGATGACTTTCGCAGGTAATGACGCAGCGTCTACCTCCAACAACCCAAGACTGGCGCCAGGCAAATAAGCGCCTCCCTCAGTCTCAATACCAAGCACATGCGCCAGTTGCGCCTGCCAGGGTTGCCGATCGAGATCTTCTGAAAAAACGAATAACGCGAGCGCTTCATCTTGACCGAGGCTACCGTTGACACCAAAGCCAGGTAGCAACAAGGTGACGTTTCTATGACTCATACAGAATTCAGGCTGCCTTTATTATTGAACTCTTCTACTTTCGATAACTCACACAGCGTGAGTCGCCAAATCCGGACGCCGCCGCGTCTGGTCAATCCACCCGCTAACCAGCTGCTACTTCTGCCAATGAAAAACCGCAAGCTTCTCATTTTATTACTCGTGGCGTTAGTAGCTGCATTCTTTATTTTTGATCTTGGACGGTTTTTCAGTCTTGAGTATCTGAAGAGCGAGCAGGCATCCCTCAACGCACTGTACGAAAGCCGCCCCTTCATGGTGATCAGTGTATTTTTCCTGGTCTATGTTGCGGTGACGAGCTTGTCTCTGCCGGGCGCGGCCATTCTAACACTCGCAGCAGGAGCACAATTCGGATTGCTGGTAGGAACTCTTATTGTGTCATTCGCATCGACCATCGGGGCGACTCTGGCGTTTCTGGTATCTCGCTACCTGTTGCGTGAAACCCTTGAAAGCCGGTATGGAGAGAAGCTGAAAACCTTCAACCGGAACATTGAAAAAGACGGTGCGTTCTACTTGTTTACTGTTCGGCTGGTTCCCGTTTTTCCGTTCTTTCTGGTCAATCTGGTCATGGGCCTGACTCGGTTGAAAACGGGTGTTTTCTATATAGTCAGCCAGATAGGTATGTTCGCTGGCACGCTGGTTTTCGTAAATGCAGGTACCCAGCTGGCGCAGATCGAAAGCCTCAGTGGAATTTTGTCCCCCGGAATTATTTTATCCTTTGCCCTCTTAGGTATCTTCCCACTCATAGCCAGGAAAATCATCGATATGATCAAGGCCCGAAAAATCTATGAAAACCATCCTAAGCCTGCCAGCTTCGATCATGACATCGTTGTACTGGGCGCAGGCTCCGGCGGACTGGTCACCTCGTTTATTGGCGCTGCGGTAAAAGCCAAGGTTTCCCTAATCGAAAAAAATAAAATGGGTGGCGACTGCCTGAACACCGGCTGCGTGCCTTCCAAGGCCTTGATCAGAAGCGCCAAGCTAATGAACAACATCAAGCAAAGCGAAAAATACGGTGTTCAGAATGCCCATGGTGAGATTGATTTTACCAAGACCATGCAACGTGTTCACGAGGTTATCGCCAAAATAGAGCCGCATGATTCCGTTGAACGTTATACAGAAATGGGCGTTAATGTTATTGAGGGTGAAGGTAAAATCACATCCCCATGGACGGTAGATGTCAACGGACAGACGCTGACGACAAGAAATATCGTCATTGCAACCGGTGGCTCACCCTTTGTACCGCCTATCAACGGACTCAAGGACGTCGAGTACCTCACATCGGAAAATCTCTGGGAGTTAAAAACGCTACCCCGGCGACTGGTTGTATTGGGAGGTGGCCCCATAGGTTGCGAGCTAGCCCAGGCCTTTCATCGATTGGGCAGCGAGGTGACTCAAGTGGAGATGGCTCCACGCATCATGGGCCGGGAAGACGCAGACGTTGCTGACAGCGTACAGCAATGTTTTGAATCGGAGGGCATCAAGGTCATGGTTAACACAAAAGCAACAGCGGTTGAAGTCGACGGCGCTGAAAAGACACTCATTTGTGAGCAGGATGGTCAAGCTATCGAGATCGGCTTTGATGAAATCATCGTCGCCGTTGGTCGGAAGGCAAATACCTCGGGATTTGGCCTCGAAGAACTCGACATTAACCTGACTGATAGCGGCACCATCGCTGTAAATGATTTTCTGCAAACCGATTTTCCCAACATCTATGCAGTGGGTGATGTCGCAGGTCCCTACCAATTCACTCACGTGGCAGCACATCAGGCATGGTATGCCGCCGTTAACTCATTGTTTGGCATATTCAAGAAGTTCCGCGCTGATTATCGCGTTATCCCTTGGGCAACCTTTACTGACCCGGAAGTTGCGCGGGTAGGCCTTAACGAGACTGACGCTAAAGCTGCCAATGTGGCGTACGAGCTAACGACCTATGGCATCGACGACCTTGACCGAGCCATTGCCGATAGCTGCGATTTTGGAATGATAAAGGTACTAACCGTCCCGGGAAAAGACAAAATACTCGGCGTGACTATCGTTGGGGAACATGCGGGCGACTTAATCGCCGAATATGTGTTGGCAATGAAACATGGCCTGGGACTGAATAAGGTATTGGGTACTATTCATATATATCCCACACTTTCGGAAAGCAACAAATATGTTGCAGGAAACTGGAAGCGTGCCCACCAACCTGAAAAGCTTCTGTCTCTGGTCGAGAAGTTCCATACCTGGCGTAGAAGTTAGTGCTTTGTCGGTTGGTGGATCCATCAACAAATTTTTTAAATTCAAGTTTGACGGTGATGGACTACCAGTTTACGAACAGGCACAAAAAAGGCGGCTGAAGTGTGTTGAATACTTCAAAGCCGCCTTTTTACTGCAAAACAGAAAGTAAACCCTAGTGTTGCATAAAATTACGAGTCCAGAAGCTTATAGAGCTGTATATAAGGGGCTGCACGGAGTTTTTACTGG
>ENA-ORXR01000287-ORXR01000287.1-marine-metagenome-genome-assembly--contig:-NODE-287-length-75482-cov-11.627717_pt1 | contig 75482 bp, 42 predicted proteins | sample MGYA00237866_ERZ511479 | MGnify/ENA metagenome assembly ERZ511479 | reverse complement strand
TAAAGGAATAATTTAATTTTAGCTTGGGAGCATATTGGGGAAGTCTACATAGCGATAGTTTAAATGATCTCCTTGAGCATTTTTTAATCCAGTTTACATTTTATCATGAGTTTGCTCATTTGGTCCAATATTCTGTAGAGGGTGTAGTCGAAAAACAGAATTCTAAATCTAATGTGATAAATAGAATTTCAAGACAGGTACAAAATGAAGAGGTAGATGCTGACTATTTTGGAGCTAGGTTTTTGGCTGAGCAAATTCATTATTATCTTAAATATGATTATGAAGGTGTTCCTTCTGAGGAGGAGTTGATTGGATTTTTGGGGTTGGTAGGTGCAACACTATTTATATATTTTTTAGCATTTGATGACATTAGGCTTGTGCTTCACTATGACGCTAATCAATATCCGCACCCCGCTATTAGAATAATAAACGCTTTAGAAGCATTTATTGATTCTTTTTCGACTGTATCTTCTTTGAGTGAATACACCAAAGAATATTTGAAAAATCATATTAATCGAGAGTCATTAACTATAGCAAAGCATCTAATCATTGAAATATATTCACAAGAAGATTTTAATTATTTACGTAATCTGTATATGGCTAATTTTGATGGAATCATCAGTTTTGGTAGAAAATTGAGAGAAGAACTTAATAGTTATGAATTTTCTGCAATCAAGGAAAAGAATCGGCTGGAAGCATTGTACGATCAATCTAACGACAACTAGAATTAGAAAGCCCTGTAAATCAATGACTTACAAGGCTTGTAGTAGCGGGAGCTGGACTTGAACCAACGACCTTCGGGTTATGAGCCCGACGAGCTACCAACTGCTCCATCCCGCGATATATCTTTAATAACTAAATTATCTCGTCTGTAGTTCCTCTTTACTTTCAAAAGGATTGCAAATATAGGTAAATCTTATCATTAGAAAACTATACAACTAAATACTTTTTCAACTTATGCGGAGGCTGCAGCTACACCCTCTTTACTCTCCATACCAGTGAAAAAATCTGACTCACCCGATCCCACCACTTTGATGCCTCCTCGGTTATTACGAAGAGTGCGGGAATAGAGTGACAAGTCAGAGTCTACGAGCCATCTCCAGAGCAACTTGCTCCACGAGGTATGATAGACTAAAGTCTCATAATATTCCGGTGCGATGGCTTTAACCTTGGGAAGATTATTCCATGGGACATATGAAAAGTCATGGTGTTCGTTGTGAAAGCCAACATTAAAGGCCACCACATTAAGTGGGCCATAGTAGCTGTAAGTCTCCTGTGGTGGAGCGACCAAATAGTGCTCCTGTATCCATCTCGCTCCGATGGGATGTAAGCCGACAGAGAAAAAGAAAGATGCAAATACGTAAAGGATAGCTCCCCAACCCATGAAGTACACTAAGAAAGCATCGAATGCGAGAAGCATAGCCAGATTGATCCAGATCCATTTATTGGAGAACTGTATCTCTTTAAGTCTCGGTGGTCTCAGTCCCTGAAATACAGGAAAGAGCAGGAGCCACAGCGCCTTGCCAAAAAATCCATTGCCGATCAGCTTAGCTTCCCAGTGGCTGGGCAGATCTGCATCCAGAGTATAGTCACCTTGAAATGCATGATGCTTTAGATGATACTTCCTGAATCCAGCTGATGTGGGAAATCCATTAGGAAGGTCGCACAGGATGCCAGCCCAGATATTAGCCACGCGGCTCTTAAAAATCATGTTGTGCGAACAGTCATGCATGAGTACAAATAAGGCATGATTAGCAAATGCGCCGATAGCATAGGCAGCAATTAGAATAACCCACCAAGACATGGGGCTGACCACGTAGGCGACGCCCATCTGTAGCAAGACGATGCCAATGATAAAATAGATGGTATTTACATTTCTACCCATCAAATCTTTGATCTGTGGATACTTTTTTATGATTTCTCTTGTCCTGGCTACGTGAGGCTCTGCATCGTGACTATGCTGAAAATCTGTTGGCATCTGACTCATGGAGGGCGTTTTCATTTTGAAATAGCAAAATTAGATAATTTTCAATAATCAGTCTGACTGATTAGTAAGAATAAATGAATCCCAGAATTGTTCATCTAAGCTAATCATATGAATCTTTAATAGATGGATAGCTCAATATGAATTCAGTAACCAATGGTAACGGCATTCCGATGATATCAGCTCAGGAGGCTGGGACCACACCCATGCTACGCTTATCGCGATAATCAGAGCGGATGATAGATTTAACTCAGACTTACTCGACTGTCATTTTGTCATTGCTTCGATATTACCCTATCTTTGCACTCTACACTAAGAAAACTATGTACGACCAAAACCCTACCATCGAGAATGTAAAGCAGCAAGTCGAAGAGAAGCGCCAAGGTGAGGCCCTTGTGCTGAACGAAAAAGATGGTGGTAAAAAATTCTACATCGAGAGCTATGGATGTGCGATGAATTTTAGCGATTCGGAGATAGTAGCCTCTATCTTGGCAGGACAGGGCTACAGCTCCACGAAGGATATGCAGCAGTCAGATCTTATCCTGATCAATACCTGCTCGATCAGAGAGAAAGCCGAATATAATGTCAGACAACGTCTGCGCGTATTTGATAATGTAAAGCGCGAGAGGCCTGGGACACTGATCGGTGTCATGGGCTGCATGGCTGAGCGATTAAAAGAGAAACTGCTGGAACAGGAGAAGCTCGTGGACATCGTGGTCGGCCCTGATGCCTACCGAGATCTACCCCAATTAATTGATTCAGCGGAAGATGGTGATAAAGGTGTGAATGTGTTTCTTTCGAGGGAGGAAACATATGCTGATATATCGCCTCTCAGATTAGGATCCAACGGAGTGAATGCCTTTATCTCGATCATGCGTGGATGTGATAACATGTGTTCTTTTTGCGTAGTACCTTATACCCGAGGACGAGAGCGTAGCAGAGATGCCTATTCCATCGTAGCTGAGGCCACTGATCTTTATGATAAGGGCTATAAGGAAGTGATGCTATTAGGGCAGAATGTAGATTCTTACAAGTGGTCTAGCCCAGATGGGGCAGAACAGGTTAATTTTGCCCATCTCTTAGAAAGAGTGGCCTTAGTATCGCCAGAGCTGAGAGTGAGGTTTTCCACTTCTCATCCGAAGGACATTACTGACGAGGTATTATATAAAATACGTGATTATGAAAACATCTGCAATTACATTCACCTACCAGTGCAGTCAGGTAATAGTAGAATCCTAAAGCTGATGAATCGGACCTATGATAGAGCATGGTACGAAGAGAGAGTCAAGTCTATCTATCGGATACTACCAGACTGTGCTATCTCATCGGACATCATCACTGGATTTTGCACCGAGACGGAGGAGGAGCATCAAGATACCTTGTCGATGATTCAGTGGGCAGATTATACCATGTCTTATATGTTTGCTTATTCTGAGCGACCAGGTACGCTGGCAGCTAAGAAATATGAGGATGACATCGACTTGAAGACGAAGAAGAGACGGCTGAGTGAAGTGGTCCACCTTCAACAAGAAATTTCTCATCAGCATAATATCAGAGACATCGGTAAGACGTTCAAAGTTTTAGTTGAGGGCGTCTCGAAGAAGTCTGATCAGCATCTTAAAGGTAAAAACAGTCAATACAAAGTCGTCGTATTCCCCACTGATGGAACTGTTAAGAAGGGTGATTATGTACATGTGAAAATTAGGGAAGTTACAAGCGCCACACTGAAAGGAGAAATGGTCACAGCGGATGAATAGCACACTACAAGGCATCAAGAGAAGATTTGGCATTATCGGAAATGCGGACAAGCTCAACCGGGCATTGAGTACGGCTATGAGGGTGTCTGCTACGGATCTGTCTGTGTTGATTACGGGAGAGAGTGGTGTCGGTAAAGAAGTGTTTTCAAAAATCATTCATCAGATGAGCCCGCGCAAGCACAATGAATTCATCGCCATTAATACAGGAGCTATCCCAGAAGGAACCATCAATTCTGAGCTATTCGGACACGAGAAGGGGGCTTTCACTGGTGCGACGGGAGAGCGCAAAGGTTATTTCGAGACAGCTAACAAAGGGACCGTGTTTCTGGATGAAATTGGAGAAATGCCTTTAGATACTCAAGCATTTCTACTCAGGGTATTAGAGTCTGGAGAATATATGAAGGTCGGCTCATCTAAAGTACTGAAGACGGACCTCAGAGTCATAGCCGCCACTAACATTAATCTGGAGCAGCGGATTCAAAAAGGTAAATTTAGAGAAGACCTCTACTATCGGCTCAATACGGTGCCTATCCACGTTCCATCGCTGAAAGAAAGGCGAGAAGACATCTACGCTCTGTATCGACGATTTGCTATAGACTTTGCTGAGAAATACTCTACTGATATCATAGAATTGGATGACCAGGCCCGTCTGCTGCTAGAGAATTATAGCTGGCCAGGTAATATCAGAGAGCTGAAAAATATAGTAGAGCAGCTCTCTATTATGTCAGATGAGAAGGAAATTTCTGCTGATATGCTTATAGATCTAATTCCACATATCACAAAGCGTAACCTGCCTTCTCTCAGCGCAAAGGAGTCTAAGGATATTCCCGCAGAAAGAGAGATACTGTATAAGTTACTATTTGACATGAAGACGGACCTCAATGACCTTAAGTCCCTTATATTTCAACTTATCAAGTCAAACGATCTGCGCGTGCCAGATATGTCTCAGCTCAATATGCTCACTCACTCCGCCGCCAGCGATAGCAGTCGAGGATATCGCGATATGAACTCAGGTACAGCCGCCACGCCTTCGATTAACCGGGAGCGAGATATGCCAGCCTCAAGACCAATCATTCTGAACCAACCTGACCAAGCTGACTATAATAATACCGAAGTCGTGGAGGACAATCTATCACTGGAGGACATGGAGCGCGAGATGATCTCTAAAGCTCTGAAGAAGTACCGGGGCAGAAGGAAGGATGCCGCTATAGAGTTAGGTATTTCGGAAAGAACACTATATCGTAAAATCAAGGAATATAATCTGTGAAATATCTGACTTCTTTGATCCTTATTTCATTATCTGGGTGCTACTCGTTTAAAGGTATCAGTATCAGCCCTGAGATCAACACTTTCTATGTGGCGGCATTTCAAAATGTAGCGGCTAATGCGCCTGCTGGTATCGAAATTCAGTTCACCGATGGGCTGATCCAGCGCATTAACAATAACTCTAAGCTCAACTACAGTGATACTGATCCAGACATAGAATTTGACGGAAGTATCTCATCATTCAGAGTGAGTGCTGTGGCACCGCAGCAATCAGGGGAGCAGGCTACAACTGCCTTTAATCGGCTGACCATCTCGGCTAAGATCAATCATATAAATAACATCAACGAGGACGAAAATTGGTCCCAGACCTTTTCCTTTTTTGAAGACTTCGACAGTAATACTGACTTGAGTGGTATACAGGATGACCTGATAGAACGTATCTTTGAGCAGATGATCAATGATATTTTTAATAAGGCCTTTACCAATTGGTAATAATCATGATATTGTAATTTACCTGAATGACTATAGATAATATTTCAAAGTATTTGGAAGAGGGAGCGGATCTGTCTGATCTGACCGAAGAGGATATTAAAGCCATGATCAGTGAAAATCCATTTTCTACAGCATTGCGTCATCTGTTAGTCAGGAAGCAAGCTGAAGAGAATCATTTTGTATTGGACGATCTTCATCAAGCTGCCTACCATAGCCCTCATCCAGATCAGCTCTACACGCGTCATTTTAAATGTCGGCCATCATCTTCAGAGGAAGAAACTATAGCTGAGACTGAATCCAACTTAGTACCTATAGCTGAGGTAGCTCCGCAAGCTGTACCTATTAAAAATGAAAAAGCGGAAAGTGCTGATGCGGGCATCATAGCGAGTACACCGACCCCATCCATGACTCATGAGAAAACTAGGACAGAGATGAATCTTAAACAGCCTGCCGCGGAAGAGCCTTTACAGACTCGATACCTATCAGATTATTCCAAGTGGTTGATGAGCACTACCTCTATTGTCGAGATAGATCAACTGCGTAAGAGCGAGGAGAGCAGTGATAGACAGTACGAGACCATGACGAAAGCAACACCTGACGATGAGGGTGCTGAGGTCGATTCAGACGATGAAGCTGAGGAGGTCAGCCTATCCCAAGAAGACTCAAGCACAGAGTACAATGAGCAGATTGTCTCAGAAAGTTTAGCAGAAATACTGGTCGAACAGGGTTTAAATCAAAAAGCGATCGCTATGTATCAGAAGCTCAGTTTGATTATTCCAGAAAAAAGGGCTTATTTTGCATCTCAAATCCAGAAAATTAAGTAGCCATGATTACTTTTCTTACAATATTGACAGCTTTAGTATGTATACTACTTATGGTAGTGATCTTAATTCAAAATCCTAAAGGTGGTGGAGTGGACTCCACATTCGGCGGTCAGGGCGCTAACCAAATGTTTGGTGCAGCAAAATCTTCCGATATGATCGAGAAGCTAACGTGGGGATTATCCATAGCTCTCTTTGTGCTCTGTATCATTACGGCCATAGCAGTGAATGGTGGAGGCACCGGATCTGGTCTAATGACTGGCTAATCACATACCAGTAGTTATTACCTCAAATTGTCATTCTGACATAAAGGCCTGTTATAAATTCAGTTTTTAAGGAACTAAAATGCTAATTCAAGTAATAATGGCAGTTATTTTTAACTGGCACAGCTTGTGATATACATGCAATATTATTCATAACCTTTAAAATAAATACGAAGTATGAAATTGAAGCCAATCAACGACAGAGTGGTTGTTCAACCAGCCCCTGCTGATGAAAAAACTTCAGGTGGAATCATCATTCCAGATACAGCCAAAGAAAAACCACAACGTGGTAAAGTCGTCGCCGTAGGTCCAGGTAAGGACGACCTGAAGTTAACCGTAAAAGAAGGAGATACTGTCTTATACGGAAAGTATGCCGGTCAAGAACTTCAATATGAAGGGAAGGACCTACTTATTATGAGAGAAGATGATATTCTTGTCATCCTCGGATAAGATCAACTCACCATTATTTTAATTTAATTAACCAGAAAACTTAAAACATAAGCATATGGCTAAACAGATTAGCTTCGACTCAGATGCTCGGGTAAGGCTTAAAGCAGGGATTGATGCTTTAGCAAACGCTGTACGAGTAACTTTAGGCCCAAAAGGTCGTAATGTCGTCATTCAAAAAAGCTTCGGCGCACCTACAGTCACTAAGGATGGTGTCACTGTCGCGAAAGAAATCGAGCTGGAAGATCCAGTTGAAAACATGGGCGCACAGCTCGTAAAGGAAGTTGCATCCAAGACTGCTGACCAGGCAGGTGATGGTACAACTACCGCCACTGTATTAGCTCAGGCTATGGTAACTGCAGGTATGAAGTATGTCGCCGCTGGAGCTAACCCGATGGATCTCAAAAGAGGTATCGGAAAAGCTGTAGAGGAAGTTGTGATGTCTCTCAGAAAGCAGAGCACCGTAGTAGGTAATGACTTTGATAAAATAGAGCAGGTAGCTTCCATCTCTGCTAATAATGACTTCGAAATTGGTAGACTTATCGCTGACGCGATGAAAAGAGTGACCAAAGACGGTGTCATCACCGTAGAAGAAGCCAAAGGAACCGACACCTATGTCGATGAGGTATTAGGTATGCAGTTTGACAGAGGGTATTTATCTCCGTACTTCGTAACTAATACAGAGGATATGAAGACAGAATATGAAAATCCTTTGATCCTTATCCACGATAAGAAGATATCTAACACCGCTGATATCATTCCAGTATTGGAAAAAGCGTCTCAAGCAGGTAGACCACTGATGATCATCGCTGAGGACGTAGAGTCTCAAGCATTAGGCTTATTAGTCGTGAATAGACTGAGAGGTGGTCTTAAGGTAGTAGCAGTGAAAGCTCCTGGCTTTGGTGATAGAAGAAAAGCTATGTTAGAGGATATCGCTATCCTAACTGGTGGAACAGTCATCTCAGAGGAGAAAGGCTACAAATTAGAGAATACAGAGCTTGAGCACTTAGGTGCATGTGAAAAAATTACCGTTGATAAGGATAACACAACTGTTGTTAACGGTAATGGTAAGAAGAAAGACATCACTGGTAGAATCAACCAAATCAAGCAGCAGATCGAAACGACGACCTCTGACTATGATAAAGAGAAGCTACAAGAAAGATTAGCTAAGCTATCTGGTGGTGTTGCTGTCCTTTATGTAGGTGCAACTACTGAGGTAGAGATGAAGGAGAAAAAAGATAGAGTAGATGATGCACTACACGCTACGAGAGCAGCTGTAGAAGAAGGTATCGTCACTGGTGGCGGTGTAGCATTAGTAAGAGCTATCCCAAAATTAGAAAAGCTCGAAGGCGCTAATGAAGATGAGACTATGGGTATCCAAATCGTCAAGAAGGCATTAGAGGCACCTCTAAGAGGCATCTCTGATAATGCTGGAGTGGATGGTTCTGTTGTACTCCAGAGTGTCCTAAATAGTAAGGGATCTATGGGATATAACGCTCGTACGGATGTGTATGAAGACTTGAAAAAGTCAGGTGTTATTGACCCAACTAAAGTGACCAGAATTGCTATCGAGAATGCGGGCTCCATTGCATCTATGGTCTTAACGACCGAGTGTGTGGTGAATGATAAGCCTGAAGAGCATAGTGCTATGCCGCCTATGCCAGGTGGTGGCGGTATGCCAGGTATGATGTAGTCGATCTTTTGATCGAATTATCAATAATAAGGGTCAGCTTCTGTATGAAGACTGGCTCTTTTTTTTGCCTTAATCTGACTTGATTGAAGCTGATGTATTTGATAACGAATTACAGTGTGAATACTTCCTCTCTTGGAGTCTTGCAAGTTGGCTTTTACAGTTATTACTATACTTTTGCGCTGTGTTGCAGTGGCTCCAGAAATACAAGCGAGATTTCAGGCTTAACTCTAAGTTAGCCCTCCCCATCATGGCTGCTCAGTTGGGTCAGGTGACGACTAATATTGCAGATAATATCATGGTGGGCCAATTAGGTGCAGCTCCATTGGCAGCCGTGTCATTAGCTAATGCTATATTCTATATGTTCATCGTCTTTGGCATGGGTATCTCATTCGGACTACCCCCACTGATAGCGCAAGCACATGGCGGTAAGAAATATAGACGTATCTCATTGTATGTGAAGAATAGCTTCATCATCAATGTCGGTTACGCGGTCATTGCATTGCTTCTTATGCTGCTCTCTGAACCTCTCTTGGCTCATATGGGTCAGGATGGCTCCGTGGTCTCCTTAGCTGAGCCCTATTTAATCATTACGGCTTGGTCAGTCTTTCCATTCATGGTCTTCCAAACCCTCAGGACATATGCCGACGGTATGTCTCAGACGATGCATTCTATGATAGCTGTCTTAGTGGCTAATGTCGCCAATATCGTTCTAAATTATGGACTAATCTTTGGGAAATTAGGCATGCCAGAATTGGGAGTAGTAGGCGCAGCAGTAGGGACCTTTATCTCACGAGTGATTATGATTATGGTGATTGTAGTCCTTTTATACTTTTGGAAGGATCTCTGGACGCCACTTACAAAAATAAATATCAGGCGGTTTAATCCGGGAGTCATGAGACGCATCCTCAGTCTCGGTATTCCGACATCTCTCCAGATGTTCTTCGAAGTATCAGCATTCAGTATCGCCGCTATCCTGATGGGAGTGATCAGTAAAGAGGCTCAAGCAGCACATCAGATCGCGATTAATTTGGCTTCTATTACCTTCTTGATCTGTACGGGCTTGGCGATGGCCACGACGATACGTGTGGGCAATCAGTTAGGCCTACACAATATGATAGCAGTCAGGCGAGTGGGTATTTCTGCTATGATTCAGGTCACCTTATTTATGCTGGCTTGTGTCATATTTTTCATTTTCATGAGGCATGTTTTGCCGACATTATACATTGACAATGAGGAGGTCATTGCTATATCTGCTATGCTCCTGGTTTTTGCGGCTATCTTCCAGATCCCCGATGGCGTACAGGTCGTCGCATTGGGATCGCTGAGAGGGCTTCAAGATGTCAATATACCGACTATCATTACTTTCTTTTCCTACTATATTATTGGTATACCGATAAGTGCCATAGCGACTTTTTATTTTGGAATGGGACCAGCTGGCATATGGTTAGGCTTGGTGATTGGACTTAGTATCAGCGCTGGATTTCTCACTCAGCGATTTCTTAGGCTGTCCAAGAGAGAGCTTGTCTGAATTGAGTTGGATATGATCCTTCAATAAAATACTCTTTATCTACTGGTGAAGAGAGATTGATTTGCACAATATTTTTAAATACTTTAAGGCAGTGACTGCGGACAATGAAGTAAAGCAAAGAAAAATTATCCACGTGGACATGGACGCCTTCTACGCATCAGTAGAGCAGCGCGATCATCCAGAGTGGCGAGGAAAGCCAATAGCCGTAGGGGGTGGATCCAAACGTGGTGTCATCACCACTGCGAGTTACGAAGCACGAAAATTTGGCATCAAGTCTGCCATGCCTGGTTTTAAAGCCAGGCTGCTATGCCCCGATCTCATCTTTACGCCCGTCCGCTTCGATGCTTATAAAGAGGCATCACATCAGATAAGAGCAGTATTTGCACGATATACAGATTTGATCGAACCCTTATCGTTTGACGAAGCGTTTTTAGATGTGACAGAGAATAAAATTAAAGAGCCGATCGCCACAGAGATAGCGAAAAAAATCAAACATGATATCTTTCAAGAGACTGAGCTCTCTAGTACTGCGGGTGTGTCATATTGCAAATTCTTGGCTAAGGTGGCATCCAACATGAATAAGCCTGATGGGCTAACAGTGATCAGACCTCACCAAGCTGAAGCTTTTTTGGAGACTCTACCTATAGAATCTTTCTTCGGTATTGGCAAGGTCACAGCTCTAAAAATGAGGAGTATGGGCATACAGACGGGTAAGGATATTAAAGCATTGGATCGCCTCACCTTGTCGCAGCGATTTGGGAAGATGGGGTCATTCTATTACGATATTGTACGAGGTATAGACAACCGACCTGTCAGGTCCAAGCGTGTGCGCAAATCACTTGCCGTAGAGCGCACCATGAGTACGGATATTTTGAGCATAGAGGAAATGAGAAAACAGATGGAAGCTATCATTGATAAGTTCTTCGACCGAGTACTTAAGTCAAAAACCTACGGGAAGACTATTACACTAAAAGTTAAGACCTCAGAATTCAAGATACTCACACGGAGCAGATCGTTTGACCATCAAATCAAAACACGCGAGCAGATCAGTGCTGTAGCATATCAATTAATAGAGGATCATTTCTACACGTTCGGACCGATAAGGCTAATAGGACTGACCATGAGTAATTTCCCTCAGACAGATAATGCTCGTGATGCACAGCTCCGCCTCGATATATAATTGTTAGATTGAAACCAGATCTATAGTAGATTCTTTCGGCTATATGGGCATGAAAATAAGGCATCTTTTACGTAGATTTACCTGAATATGTTGAAGCGGCAGACACTTAAAAACGAGGTATCTATTTCTGGCACTGGCCTGCATACAGGTCAGCCGTCCACGATTACTATTGGACCCGCAGATCCAGGTTCAGGTATCCAATTCGTGAAGACAAGTGGGGATAAAACCACGATCAAAGCAGATGTTTCAAAAGTGATCTCTACTAAAAGAAGGACTTCTATCGGGACGGAGGAGAATTCTATTCAGACGGTAGAACATTTATTATCAGCACTGTATGCTTCCTCTGTGGATGATGCGACCATCACCATTAATGGTCCAGAAGTACCCATCTTAGATGGTAGTGCTACATCCTTCATTAATGCTATCCAAGAGGCGCAAATCGATATTACTGAAAAAGACAGGGAGTACTTTGAAGTGCAAGAGGTCATGACTTTTAAGCATGAAGAGTCAGATGCAGAATACATTATTATACCAGCTGACAATTTAGAAATACACGCTCATGTACAATATGAAAAGCCGCTAAAGATTAGGCAGTCGGCTTATCTATCCCATGTAGATCAATTCTCGGATGATATAGCAGCAAGTAGAACCTATGTCTTTGGACAAGAGATAAAGGGTTTACTCAGCGAAGGCCTAATCAAGGGTGGAAATATCGACAATGCCATAGTTATTGATGACGGCTGCCTGAGTAAATCAGATCAGTTAGAATTAGCTAAGGTTTTCGGTCTAAAAGATCTGCAAGGAGCTTTCGAATACAATCCAAAGCAAGGGAATGAGTTAGCAAGACATAAGATCTTAGATTTGATAGGAGACCTCTCCCTATTAGGTAAGCCGATTAAAGCAAAAATCATCGCTACTCAGCCAGGACACGGGGGTAACATCGCTCTGACGAAGTTCTTAAAGGCAAAGTACATGGAGCAGCGAAAGCTGAAGGGTAAGCCTGTATACGATCCTAACGTTGAGCCTTTATATGATTTAGAAGGTATCAAGGATTTGATCCCACACCGCTATCCATTTTTATTCGTCGACAAAATTATAGAGCTGACTGACTCGAAAGTGGTAGGACTAAAAAATGTGACTATCGATGAACACTTTTTTCAAGGTCACTTTCCAGGTAATCCTGTTTTTCCAGGAGTACTCCAGTTAGAAGCACTAGCTCAAACGGGCGGAATTTTGGTATTAAGTCAGGTGGAGGATCCGGAGAATTACAATACCTACTTCATGAAGATTGACAATGTCAAATTCAAACATCTGGTGGTACCTGGAGACACAATGTTGCTAAAGATGGAGCTTTTGTCTCCTGTGCGTCGAGGCATAGTGCATATGCAAGGGACAGTGTACGTTGGAAATAAGATAGTATCAGAAAGCGAGTTGACAGCTCAAATTAGTAAAAAACAAATGTGATAAGTAATCTAAGTTCTGTACATCCTAAAGCACAAATTGGCAAGCATACCGAAATAGGCCCTTTCGTCACGATTGAGGAGGATGTCATCATCGGCGATCATTGCACTATCAGATCTAATGCTGTCATTATGAACGGCACCAGAATCGGTGATCACTGCGAGATATACCCTGGCGCTATCTTAGGAGCTGACCCTCAAGATCTTAAATATAAGGGGGAATACACCCTCTTACAGATAGGCCACCACACCACCATCAGAGAATACTGTACTGTAAATAAAGGCACCAAGCACAGAGGTGCTACCTCTGTCGGTAGCCACGTATTGCTGATGGCTTATGTACACGTGGCTCATGATTGTGTAGTAGGTAATCATGCCATACTTTCTAACTGCGTGAATTTAGCTGGCCACGTAGAGATTGCCGATCATGCAATATTAGGAGGACTTGTGGCAGTCCATCAGTTTGTGAAGATTGGACAGTACTCATTCATCGGCGGAGGATCGCTGGTGAGAAAAGATGTACCTCCCTATATAAAGGCTTCTAAAGATCCGCTGAGCTACATCGGAGTTAATAGCATTGGTCTTGAAAGACAAGGCTTCAACAGAGAACGCATTCAAGATATTCAGGATATTTATAAAATATTATTTGTCAAGCACAGTAACAACACGGTGGCTATGGAAGAAATTCTTCATTCCATTGGAGAGAGCAACGATAAGAGCAAAATTATTGATTTCATCAAGGCCTCTGAGCGAGGTATCATCAGAGGCTCCAAGCGAGTGTCATGACTATTACTCTCTCAGATGTGTATAAGAGATTCACCTATCAGTGGATCATCAAAAAAGCAAACTATCAGTTTCAGCCAAATCGAATATACGGAGTAGCAGGACCGAACGGCTCAGGCAAATCTACACTCCTACACATGATCAGCGGATACCTCTCTCCGAGTCGGGGATTGCTAAGCTGGAAGCAGGGTAGTAGGGCGATAGATCGTCACGACCAATATAAGTCGATGGCCATATCTGCCCCATATATCAGAATGGTGGAAGATTTTACTATTCCAGAGCTACTGCGTCTGTATACTAAGTCTAAGCCTCTAACAGATCTGACAACGGATAGATTTATGCAGAAGGCGTATATTGAAACACATAGCAATAAAGCTATCAAGTATTTTTCATCAGGCATGAAGCAGCGCGTCCAGCTTTTATTAGCTTTAGCTACTGACGGCGCAGTCCTGCTATTAGATGAACCTACCTCATACCTTGACCAGGATGCCAAAGCATGGTTCTATACCGAACTACGAGCTTATAAGAAGAATAAATTAGTCATCATCGCTTCCAATGACCCTGAAGATTTAAATCAATGTGAAGAGATCGTTATGTTAGATGACATACAGAGCTGATATGATCCAATCAGTTTAATGGCTACTCACCTATCTACAGACATTAGAATGAACGATTCGTGAATCAAACCTAGCGTACTTATTATAAATAGTATAATTGTCTATCCGATTTGACGATTAGTAGATTAAGGGAATAACTCTTGCTTCATGTGATTATTACGTCTTCTAATGCGCTGGCTATTCTTCAACTATATCACCAGTGAGTAAATTTAGATGTGGAAAATGCAGTAGATTATGATAACAATTGATAGTTGTGATGTAAGTACCTGACCAAGAAATCTTCATTCGCCTTCAAGCAATCGGTTTCAACCTTTGTTGCGTGATTAACCGTAATCTTTTTTAAATGATATTCAGGAAATTGATATAACTTGAATATCAATAATTGGTATTGCATCAGAAACATGAAACATATGAAACTCAATCAGCTTAAAAATATACTTGCTCAAGCGCAAATCATAACTTTTCAACTTCCGGACGGTAGCTTGGTGCCTAATCACTTCCACGTGACTGAAGTGGCCAAGAATAGAAAAGATTTTATTGACTGTGGAGGCACCATTAGAAAGGAAGAAATAGTCTCTCTACAGTTATGGGAGGCTGATGACTATGATCACCGACTTCACCCTGAAAAGCTTCTTCAGATTATAACGCTGGCTCAAGATAAGCTTGACATCCCTGATCTGGATGTCGAAGTAGAATATCAAGGAAGCACAATCAATAAATATGACCTTGATATAGTGGAAGATAAATTTGTCTTAGTGAGTAAGCAGACTGATTGCTTAGCGAGAGAAGGATGTTTGGTACCTGACCAAAATGTAAAAAATGATTTATTATCTACTAAATCTCAAACATGTACACCAAGTTCTGGGTGTTGTTAAATTGTATTCGTATATTAAAGTGCCTTAAACTTCTGCTCCTACTTATGACCTTTCTTGATCCACAGAGTATGTACAACATAGTCCGTACTGCCGAGTGGAAATAATGCATAATCAAGAGCATTAAATCATCGTAAAGCCTTTCCCCTCTTTTAGCATCCGTTCTGATGGATTTTAGTTTCCACAGTAATCATCATTTGTTAGATGTTACCTGTTGGCTAACATATCTGCATGTAAAGAATTTTTTTATTCAATTCTTTCCGTGAAATGTTCATATGATATTAGATAAATTTTGACTTGTCTTTAACTTATCCTCATGAAGATAAGTACAGCTATTTAGATTATGAAGTGCATGGTAGGCACCAAAATATTAGATTATTTTATTAAGAATTCGGAGAATCTTCAGTATGAGCGCCTGCTGAGAAACCGCAGCTTTATTGGGTTAGTTTTAGCGCACATTCTACTCTATTATTTGTTTTTGAGCGCTCGGCTCATTGGGTTTACAGTCGCACCCATCTTCATCGGTCAGGTAGTGGCATCTGTCGTGCCCTTGTTTTTGATGAAGTATGTGGGAGATTTAAAATTGGCAGCTAATAGCTTCATTTTGATCATCTTCGTATTTCTATTTTTTATCATAGATGATAGTGGCGGCATCTTTTCTTTCAATCAGAAATGGCTAGCCTTGGTATTACTGCTGACCTTCTTCACTAGCGTCAATAATATTGTAGTCTGGGGAATTATATGCGCTGTATTTATCTCATATTTTTATATAGTAGATCCAAACTTGCCTTTAGAGCAGATCATACCACCGTCAACTGAGTATTTGATAGATAATGTAGTCTTTATATTCGCTCTTGGCGTTATAGTGGCACTGCTATTTAGCCTACAAAAACATATGCATGACTTACTGAAAAAGAAAAATAAAATGCTTGAAACGCAAAAAAGTAAGTTAGAATCGCACGCAGGTGAATTAAAAGAAATGACTGAACAGCTTAAGTCAACTAATAAAAAGTTAGAATCTTTCGCCTACGCCGCTTCTCATGATATTAAGCAGCCGCTGAGAAGTATCGTCAGCTTCAGTCAGCTTTTGCAAAGAGATATAGTGTCGGGCAGAGTATCTGATAAAACCTTGTCATATGTAAATTATATCAGCGACTCCGGAATACGGTTAAATCAGACCATAGATGATATTTTAAAGAGTTCAAAAAACGCTTTGTCTAATGAGGACGTAGTGAAGCAAGTTTCCTTAGAGCGAATCATAGACACGGTATGTAAAGAACTCGTAGTCCAATTAGAAGAGTCACAAGCTGTCATAAGCTATCAGAATTTGCCCACTGTATATGCAGATCAGACTCAATTAAAAAGAGTAATGCAGAATTTGATCATGAATTCTGTCAAATATTCAAAGAAGGATCAGGCTCCTAAGATAGAGATCACCTGTGTGACAGATTTGGACCATATGGTAGTATCGGTCACTGATAACGGTATAGGCATTGACTCTGAGTACCAAGAGAGAGTATTTGATAATTTTTATCAACGGGATCAAATAGATGGCCATACAGGTCAGGGTATAGGTTTAGCTAATTGTCGCAGAATTGTGCAAGAGTGGGGAGGCGTTATTTGGGCGAACTCTACATTAGGTGAGGGTTCCACGTTCTCATTTTCTATTCCAATCATAAGTGATAAGAATGATGACGATAACGTGTGATAACACATCATTCATTTGATTTATGATAATTTAGTGAGTAGGGTTTTCAGTCGTTTTTTTAGTTGCTTTAGCTTGTCCGTGACTAATAAATTGGTCTCATGATCTGGTCTCTTTTTTGATGTCGCCAGCTCTTTCTTAGCTCCCTCAATGGTGAAGCCTCTTTCTTTGACTAAAATGTATACTTTTTCAATCTCGAAGATATCCTTTGTTTGGTATGACCGCTCGCCTCTTCTGTTTTTTTTAGGTCTTATATTAGAAAATTCTGATTCCCAATACCTAAGCGTCGATGTGGACAGGCTGAACATAGCAGCTACTTCGCCGATCTGATAGTAGAGTTTAGTTAATTCCAGATTCTTAATTTTCAAGAGCTTGCGCATTGTCTATTCGAGAATTAAGATACTATGTCATGCCTCAAAAAAATGTCAGCTTGGCGTAGTTAAGACTGTAATGCCTTAGTCAACATCTGCTGGATAAGCTTAGGATCAGCTGTTCCTCTGCTCTCCTTCATGACCTTGCCGACAAAGAATCCGATTAATCCTTTCTTGCCTTTCTTATACTTTTTCACCTCATTAGGATTCTCATTTATGACTGCCTGAATGAGTGAGTCGAGAAGATTAGAATCATGACTTTGGCTAAGACCCATAGATTCACATAGCTCTACAGGATCTGCATGGGGTGAGCTCATCAGAGCAGGATAGAGGCTTTGATAGGCAGTGGAGTGAATTATTTTACCTGAGTGAATAAGATTTAAAAAGGTGGCGCACTGCGTTACAGATAGTGGGTATGATGATATATCATCTTGATAATCATCCTTGACCGACGGAAGGACTTTATTAATTATAAAGTTGACGGCGGCTTTTGTATCATGGCTGGACTTAAGTAGTTCATTGGTGAAGGAAACTGTGCCCCTTTCCTGAATCAATAGTTCTGCATGTTCTGATTTGATACCTTGACTGATAAAAAGTTTCTTTTGGGCCTGTGGTAGCACAGGCATCAGCTCCTTTATTTCAGCTATCTCATCGTCTGTGATGAATATTGGAGGTAGGTCTGGATCTGGAAAATACCTGTAGTCATGAGCGTCCTCTTTATCTCTGGTGCTACTCGTTTTGCCAGTCTCAGAATCGAAGTGCAGGGTTTGTTGATCAATGTATTCTCCCTTTTCCATCAGCTTAATTTGCCGCTGAGCCTCGTATGCTACCGCCTGCATAGCGAACTTCTTAGAGTTAATATTTTTGACCTCGCAGCGATTATTCAGCTGGGTATCGCCTTTCAGACGAACAGATACATTACAATCACAACGCATAGAACCCTCTTCCATGTTAGCATCAGATATGCCGATGTAGCGTACTAACTGCTGCAACGTCGCTATAAAGTCGTGAACTTCTTGAGCTGTTCTCATATCTGGTTCTGTCACTATCTCTAATAGTGGGGTGCCGGCTCGATTAAGATCGATCATTGAGTTGCTCGGATCGAGATCATGGATCGATTTTCCAGCATCTTCTTCCATATGAGTATGGTGAAATCTGATGGTTCTCGACCCATCATTAGTAGGTATATCAATAGAGCCACCCACGCAGATGGGAAGTTTATCTTGGGTGATCTGATAAGCCTTTGGCAGGTCAGGATAGAAATAATGCTTACGATCAAATCTATTTTCGCGATTTATCTCAGCACCCAGTGACAGTGCCAGTGCAATCCCTTTTCTGATAGCTTCTTTATTGACCCGCGGTAGAGTCCCTGGATGAGCCAGCGAGATACTACTTGTATGTCGATTAGGTAGCTTGCCAAATGTGTTTTGATCTCCACAAAAGATTTTAGTCTTTGTGTTGAGCTGTACGTGGACTTCCAGCCCAATGATAATTTCGTATTCTTTTTGATTCAAAATATAAACATGCTTATCAGTAATATAATACTGGCAAAAGTGATAACTAATATCAACTCACAGAAACAAAGCAAGCAAAATTTGAAGAAAGTTTTAAAATAGCTTTGCTTATAAAAGTTCTTCAGACTAAAGAAAACATAGAGAACAGCAGCTAAGGTGGATAGTCGAGGAAGAAAATTTCCAAGCTTAAACATAATCTGGCCCCCGCTATTTAGTCCTATAGAAAGATAGGTGATCGTTAATAATAGGAGGACTACAGAATGGTATGACATAGATATGATCAGATGCTCCACGTAGTAATAGGGTCTTCTGATGTAAATTAGCTTGAGAAATAAAGCAGAAAAGAGTACTTGAAGCACAATCACCCAAAGAAAGTTACTAACAACATATTGTATCGTACCATAGGGATCACTCCACATCTTCTTAATCTGACGCAGAAGGCTGCGCTCCCAAAAATCTTCAATTTTATATTTGGTCTCTAACTGCTTCGAGTTCAAGTACATGAAATCTTTCGTACTTATGCTGTATTTACTGAGACTGATTTGGCTGTTCACTTGAAATTGCTGTAAGAGTTCAAATGTATCTCGTCCCTGACTTCCAATATCCTTAAAAAGACTGTCTCTTATCTCTGCGATCAGGTCACTATCCGCAGTAGTCTTCCTCATCACCAAAGAATCAAATTCAATAGCCATCTCAGAGCGATTGAGTTTGGCTAAACTGTCCTGCTTAAATTTATCTATCGTATCTCCCAGTTCTGTGTGATTGATCAGATAGGCCAATGCTGCAAAGTGGATGATCAAGCAGAAAAAGAAAAACCGAGATGGATTAATGTAGGACTTTCTTTTACCCCGCATATAGTCAGAAGCGAGTCTGGCTGGGAAAACTATCTTTCTGATAGTCTGGAAAAGCCGCGAATCCAGATTAAAAAATGTTCCAAAAAAATCTGAGACAAAAAACCACAATGATAGTCTGCTCTTTCGGGTGCGCTGACCGCAGTTAGAGCAGAAGGCATCTTGCACTTCGGTAGCTGTCCCGCAGTTGAGACATTTTATGATACCCTGCATTGGCTTTAGCTGATTCATTTACGTTACAATATCTAACATTTACGATAGTCAATAAAATGTCTTCGACGAATGAAGCCCATTTCTTCGATGTAAGTTGTCGCATTATTGACCAAGACCAGTAAGACTTTACAATATTCAATCAATATAAAATATCAGATTGATGCAATGCCAAATCTATACACATAAAGCAATCTCTCACGAGTATCATGATAAAATATGTCCTAAACTCATATAAGGATTTAGAATAATATGGTATAGTGTTTGCCTATTAAAATTCCACTTAACAGATTATGATATATTATAATACGTACATGTGTAATTTATTGAAAGATAGAACTTTATATACAGAATTAAGCACATATGTCATCTGCCAAAGAGCTCAGACTTCTGAGACAACATATCGATTAAGATTTCCACGAAAGAATAATTTCAACTCATGAATTCTAAAATTAGCAAGTATATGAGTACCTATAAGACCTACGCTATACCACAGGTGTCACTTCTTGCCGCCGTGATGCTATGTATATCAATACAAGCAGGTATATCTCAAATAGCATGTAATAATAGCGTCCAGATCTCCATGGATGAATTCTGTGAAGTCACCATCAAACCAGATATGATCATGGAGGGTGAATATCCAGATTACGATGCTTTTTCTGTACAGATAGATGGAGTCATCGGACAGCTGATCACCCAGCCAGGTGATTATGCAGTGACTATCACAGAGACTGGGACTAATAATTCTTGTTGGAGTAATATTACGGTATCTGATAAGCTGGGGCCACAACTCTTCTGTGAGCCAGTATACCTGCCTTGTACTGCAGATGTATCACCTGGACAAAGATTGGAACAGCGATATATTGCCCAGGGTAGTGTTATAAAGTATGATCATGATACGCTGCACATTGTTTTTGACTTTGATCCTCAAATACCATATGGTGCCACCGTCAATGATATCGCTTTGGACCTTCATCTCTCTCATCAAGATATCAAAGAGTTGCAAGGATATCTCATATCACCCACTGGTCGAAGAATTATGCTATTCGATAAACCACTCAAGAATATTACTACGCCATCCTGTCGCCGGTCAGGCATGATGCTCAGTCTACATGACTCATCTGACAAACCATATAGCATGATGGACGATCCTCAAGCATGTCAAGGTCACGCTGAGCCATCGATTCATGGTGCCTATCAGCCTCATGACCCATTCTCCACCTACTATGAGCACGACGCCGCTGGCATATGGCATCTCAAAATAGCGGATGTCTCAGCTAATGACTACCACCCTGAACTTAAATTTACCAAGCTGAAACTCAATGTACATTCAGGCTACGTCGGTCTTCCTTTTGATGGCATCGTAGAGGTAGAAAATCTCGGAAATCAAAGGATTAGAATATCTGGCGATCATGTCTGCGGCGTCGTAGAGGCTTCGTACTCTGATGCTTATGATAAGAACTGCTTTGAGGAAGGCGCGTACTACGGTAGAGTAAATCGGACCTGGCAGGTAGAGGATGCCTCTGGCAATCTGTCGACATGCGTCCAGCCAATCTATTATGAAGCCACCTATTTTAATGACGTAGATATGCCTTATAACTATGATGGCGACAAGATGCCATCATTTAAGTGCAATGATGAATTTGGTGGGATGGTGACCGAGGATGGATATCCATCACCTGAAATGACGGGAGAGCCTTCGGACTGGCGGAGCATACATACAAAGGCCTGTGGCAATCTGCAAATTACATACAAAGATTTGAAAATTGACGTTTGCGAAAATTCGTATAAACTGCTTCGGACTTGGACACTGATCAATTGGTGCGAATCTTCGCAGCTCAATGCCATGGAGCATACGCAAGTCATCGTCGTGAAGGACGATATAGCACCTGTGATCGAATGCCCTTCGCCATACTCTCTTAATGTTGCCGTAGAAAATTATCAGGAGTGCAGCACCGATCTTAAGGTGCCAGCGCCTATAGTCCATTACGAGTGCTCCTCGTACACCTGGACAGTACAATATTATAGCACTGAACATGATAAGGAGTGCGAAGAGCCAGCGACAGAAAACTTTACCTCACGACGAGTCGTTCGTAATGGTGAAGACGTTATTATAGAGGATCTACCTATCGGCTGCCTCTGGATTAAATACGTAGTTACTGATGACTGTGGGAACACATCTGAAGTTATTTGTCAGGCACAGGTCACGGATAAGACACCTCCCGTAGCGGTGTGTGAGGAGGAGACCATCATCTCACTTGGCTCAGACGGTTATGCTAAGGTATATGCTGAGACCTTTGATGATCTCAGCTGGGATAATTGTGGAGAGATAGCTGACTATCGGGTCAGAAAAATTGATAATGTATGTGATACTGTGGACTATGCTCGAGACTTCGTAAAATTTTGCTGTTTAGAAGTAGGCACTACGATCCTGGTAGAGTTACAAGTATTTGATCATTACGGGAATAAAAATGCTTGTAAGATTAAGGCTACGATTCAAGATAAATTTTTACCTCACCTGCACTGTCCCGATACCGTGTATGTAGATTGTCAGACGCCCATAACCTCACTCTCTGACGAGCTATATGGTAAGCCTCAGGCTGGCGATAACTGCGCAGGCGTAGTGCTACCTCATGCGACTTTCAGAGACAGCTTGGACCAATGTGGTGCTGGATATGTCTTCAAGACATGGACTGTGAGTAGTGTAGCAGATAGTGTGGTGACGGATGAGTGTACACAAATATTCATCTTTGAAGCTAATAGCCAGGTGCTCAGGCACGATGTATATTTTCCAAATGATACGACGCTTGTAGGATGTGCAGCTATGTCTGCCCCGTCACTTTTAGGAGAGCCAGTCATCCACAAGGAGGGCTGTAGCCTTTTAGCGATCAGTCATGAGGATACGCGCTTCAGCTTTGTGGATGATGCCTGCGAGAAGATTATCAGGGAGTGGTCCGTGGTGGATTGGTGCAAGTACAAACCGTCTCAGGGTCAGAATGATGGATACTGGACACAGACTCAAATCATAAAACTGACTAATGAAGAAGCTCCAGTATTCAATGACGTCTGTGTAGAGGTGGATATCTGTAGCAGCAGTCGAGACTGCAGTTCTGGAATCAGGCTTAGCGCAGCGGCGACAGATGAGTGTACCCCAGTAGATGAGTTGGTCTGGGAATACTCGATCGATCTGTATAATGATGGGTCAATAGACATCACTTCTAAAGATGTAAACTACAGCGCAGACTCGGTCTACATTATGGTCGATAGCATGCCGCTCGATGCGACACATAAAATTAAATGGACCGTATCGGATGGATGTCAAAACTACGCGTATTGTCAGTATACGTTCCGAGTGAAGGACTGTAAAGCGCCGACACCTTACTGCTTAGGAGATATTGTCACTACAGTCATGTCTACTTCTGGTGAGGTGGATATCTGGGCGAATGACTTTGACTTAGGAGCCGAGGATAATTGTACAGCACAGGAACATCTGATGTTTTCTTTCAGTAGGGATACCTCTGAAACAAGCATGCGATTTACTTGTGACGACTTGCCGACGGGGACCTCATTATATGTAGCTGAGCTGGAAGTGTGGGTTACTGATGAGAACGGAAATCAAGATTTTTGTACGGTAGAGCTCAGTGTCCAGGATAATGTGAATGCATGCCCTGATTCTGGTAATAATAATTCGGAAAATCCGAATGTTGGAGAAACGACTACGTCAATAGAAGGCAGAATCAGCACTATGGAGGGCATTTCTATTGATGATGTTACGGTCAGAGTCGCCAGTTCGGAACCCGGATTTCCCAGGGTCTTTAATACAGATGATCGTGGGACATTCAGTTTCGCTCAGCTTCCTATGGGCTCTGATTACAGTCTGACTGCCAGACGTGAGGATGAATACTTGAATGGCGTATCCACTATAGATATCGTAGCGATTCAGCAGCATATATTAGGCAATAGTAAACTCACTAATCCGTACCGTATTATAGCGGCGGATGTTGATAATAACGGCGTAGTCTCAGTCTCAGATCTTATTACCTTACGGCAGGTGCTCTTGGGTGTGATTCCAAGCTTTCCAAATGGCCAGGGTGCTTGGAGATTTATCAGTCAGAACTATGCGTTTACTGATGAAAAATCACCATTTCCTTATACGGAAGAAATAGTGGTCCAGCAGCTCAACAGGCGTATGATAGATGCTCACTTTATGGGTGTCAAGATTGGCGATGTCAATGGCAATGCAGTGACCAAGCTGAGTCCCCAGTCAGAGATTAGAAGCGCAGAGGCTGCGACATTCTTTATGCATAATCAACTATTCAGTAGAGGTGAGATAGTCAGCGCCGAGCTAATGGTAGAATCTGAGACAAATCTGTATGGATATCAGCATACTCTCAAATATGATGTTGACTATTTAACACTGCTATCAGTCACTGCAGGACAGATACAGGTGCAGAGCGATCACTACGTAGTCGATGAAGAGGCCGGCACCATTCACTTCAGCTGGAGTCAGCCAGAGTCCGCTCATCTGAATCCGGGAGACAAAATCGTCGAGCTTAGCTTCCGTGCTAACGGAGATGGAGCGCTGAGTAATCTGCTGATAGTGGATCCACCTAAAGGTTTATCTCCAGAGTTATATGATGAGAATATGGAGGCACATAAGCTCTCCATAGAATTTAAGGAGAAGATTTCTGAAGTCATATTGGTTCACAACTGGCCTAACCCATTTTCAAATCATACGACCATTGAATTTCAGCTGCCAGAGGATGCTGATGTGTCGATACTGATCCATGATGCCTCAGGGAAGAAAGTGTACGACTATATGAAATCTTACAAAGTGGGACACCATGAAGTGGTGATCAATCCTTCAATTTTGCCAAAAGCAGGCGTGTACTATTATAGCGTGTCAGGACCTAAGGGTAGCATCACAAAGAAGATGATCAAATTGCAACAGTAATACGGTAGCCAAAAACAGTATGTTGGGGGTTTTATCGGGAGATTGAGCCCCCTTTTTCAATTTGGCGAATGTCGAAGATCAACCCTATTAGAGGGGGCAAAGCCTATTTACGCGACTATACATTACTCCAGCTCATTTTGAATGCACCTATGTTTACTCATCAGGGGTCAAATACGCAAATTGCCAGAAATCTTATATTAAATGCCCTATCACTTCGAGTGAATCATGTTAGATCCAGTAGTGATAAATAATCACAATAACTTAATCGATGAGAAATATTGATCTCGTACCAGATATTAAGAAGAGCAGCTTTATCTAACTTCAGGACTTCATATTTATATAGAGGTTGGGAAAGTTTAATCGATCTTAAAAATAGCAGCTCAGGTTGTTGTCATATAGCTTGTGGGAAGAGATAAGCAGAGTATAGGAGTCATAATATTACAACGTGGACAATAATCGTGAACTTTATAAATAGCTGTATCTATACCATGGCCTAAGCCAGAGTATTTATGGACTATTAAGAGAGACGATAGATCTGATAACTCAAGGATTAAGGAAAATCCAGAGGCACTCATCCAGACTACTATGGACCTAATCCAACGACTGATTCTCCATCCCTGCCTTGGTAACGAGCTGACTGTATTCTTCTGGGGTCAGTCCATCCAGACAGAAGTCAATAGGATTAATTGCTTTACCATTGAGGCGGACTTCATAGTGTAGGTGAGGAGCTGTAGAGGTACCCGTACTGCCTACGGTGCCCAGATTCTGACCTCGCTTTACTTTTTGCCCTTTCTTCACACTCACATTTTTCATGTGAGCATACAGCGTCGTATAGCCATATCCATGATCCACTACCACGCTATTGCCATAGCCTGATTTTCTATTCTCTACTTTTATGATTTTACCATTACCAGTAGCTTGCACAGCAGTACCTCTGGGAGCAGTAAAGTCTATGCCGTAGTGAAATTTCTTGATCTTATGAATAGGATGTATTCTGTATCCATAACCAGAGAGATAGCGGATATTGCGCTTGAGCTTCGTTTCTTTTACCGGCTTGATAGATGGTATCGAGGCGAGTTTCTCTTCCCATACCTTAGCCATATACTGGATTGTATCGAGGGAGGTGGTCTGCAGATCTATCTTTCGTTTGATTTTATCCACTTTCTGTAGTGTCTCTTTGATAAGCGAACCTGAATTTTGGTAGGCTGTCAGTCCTGCGTACTTGTCATGTCCTCCGATACCACCTTCCCAAATATTCTCATCAATGACATCCATCTGGAAAATGGTCCTGTGGATCTCGGAGTCCTTTTCATGCAGCTGAGTTAGCTGGTCGGAGAGTGATGCGTAGTCTTTAGTAATGTTAGAGTAATGATACTCCATTTGATTCAGCTCGCGCTTGAGGGATCGCTCTTTCGGTGATGGCAAGAAGAGCCAAGCTAAGGTAAAAAGACCCACTGATGTCAACACAACTGCTGAAATAAAACCAAAAAGTCTGATGACTTTCTGCTTTGTTGGGGTGATGACTTCCTCATACCGAAGTGTGTTCTGATTGAACACATATTTTTCTTTATTCATTAAGAAGGTGGTGTTATTTATTAATTACAATAAATTTGCACTCGGGCTTTTGGGATGTGACAGCGTGGGGTCTGAGGCGGCAAAGTTAAATGATGAACCCCTACTGACAAAATATTATAACATATATATTTATGCATATATGTTAGTTAAAAAAGTGATATGTATTATTCTGTGATTCAAGATTTTATATATCCAAAACCTTTATAAATCATAAACACGAAAAGCACCTGCATTTTTAATATTGTGTATCGTAAATAGAGTAACATTTAATAGAGATGAACGCTAACGAAATCAGACAAAAATTCTTTGACTTCTTCGAATCAAAACAACATAAGATTGTCGCCTCAGCGCCGATAGTTAATAAAGATGACCCCACGCTCATGTTCACTAACGCGGGCATGAATCAATTCAAAGACTATTTTTTGGGGAATAAACCAATAGACAATAGCAGGGTCGCTGATACACAAAAGTGCCTCAGAGTCTCAGGAAAGCATAATGATCTGGAAGAGGTAGGTATAGATTCATACCATCACACCATGTTTGAGATGCTGGGTAATTGGTCATTTGGCGATTACTTTAAGAAGGAAGCTATTGAGTGGGCATGGGAGCTACTTACTGAAGTCTACGGTTTAGATCCGACCAAGCTATATGTATCTGTGTTTGAAGGAGATAAGGCTGATGGTTTAGAGCCAGATAGGGAGGCAGCAGAATATTGGTCGGCATTTGTCCCAAAGGCACACATTTTGTATTTCGATCGCAAGGATAATTTTTGGGAAATGGGAGACACGGGTCCTTGTGGTCCTTGCTCTGAGATTCACGTGGACCTGAGATCTGATAAGGATAGGGCCGCTATTGATGGAGCCACCCTGGTCAATCAGGACGATCCTTTAGTTATCGAAGTGTGGAATTTAGTTTTCATTCAGTTCAACCGTAAAGCAGACGGATCATTGGAAGATCTACCAGCTAAGCACGTCGATACGGGTATGGGCTTTGAGCGACTATGCATGGCACTTCAAGGTAAAAATTCTAATTATGATACAGATGTCTTCACACCTTTTATCAAAAAGATAGAGACCAGCTCTGGGATAAAATATACTGGGAGTTATGACCTGTCAGCTAAGACTGACATCGCCATGAGGGTAGTTTCTGATCACTTACGAGCTGTAAGCTTCACTATAGCTGATGGGCAGCTACCTAGTAATGGTGGTGCTGGCTATGTCATACGGCGTATACTCAGAAGGGCAGTCCGTTATTATTATTCCTTTCTTAATATTAAAGAGCCTTTTCTGTATAGTCTGGTCGAATTATTAGCAGAGAGATTTGGTGATGTATTTCCTGAGATCGTCGCTCAGCAGGAGTTTGTCACTAAGGTCATTCTTGAAGAGGAAAAATCATTTCTCAATACACTGGAGAGTGGGCTCAAGCGACTGGCTAGTATTGATACTACCCAAGGCCAAATAGATGGTCGTATCGCGTTTGAACTCTATGATACCTATGGATTTCCCATAGACTTAACCAGACTGATAGCGAGTGAACAGGGACTGACTATCGATGAGTCAGGTTTCGAAATAGCGCTCCAAGCACAGCGAGATAGAGGCAGAGCGGATGCGCGTAAAGAGACAGGAGATTGGATAGAACTCTCTGATCATGAGGTGATCGATTTTGTTGGTTATGATCAGCTGCAGGCTGAGGATATCCAGGTGGTCAAGTATCGGACCATGAAGATTAAGGACAAAGATCAGTATCAGCTTGTGCTGAATAAAACTCCATTCTACGCAGAAGGGGGAGGGCAGGTAGGTGATAAAGGCCTTTTATGGTTTGGTGATGAAAAAGTGTCGGTATTAGATACCAAAAAAGAGAACGACCTGATCATCCACATTGTCAAGCAGCTGCCTCAAGATACCAGCGTCCCTGTCAGGGCGGAGGTCCAAAGTGGCAGACGCGGTAAGATCGAGAATAATCACAGTGCGACGCACCTACTGCACGCGGCACTCAGGCTCGTTCTGGGAGATCACGTGCAGCAGCGCGGATCCCTGGTCAATGAGCAGTATCTGCGATTTGATTTTTCTCACTTTCAGAAGGTGACTGCGGATGAGATAGCAGAAATAGAGCGCATCACTAATGAGAAAATAAGGGAAAATGTTGCACTTATAGAAGATAGAAATATACCCATCAGCCAGGCGAAGGAATCCGGAGCGACGATGCTTTTCGGTGAGAAGTATGGTGATGTGGTAAGGATGATCACCTTTGATCCTAACTATTCAGTGGAACTCTGCGGTGGCTGTCATGTAAAAGCGACTGGTCAGATAGGCCAACTAAAAATTATATCAGAGACAGCCGTGGCGGCGGGAGTCAGGCGAATAGAGGCCGTCACTGCCTCAGCTGCTGAGCGGTATATTAATACCGAGCTGGCTGAACTGCAATCCATCAGATCCTTATTTAAGAATGCACAGCACACCACTAAAAATGTGGTGGCCTTGCAGGATGAGAATAAAGCGCTCAAGCGAGATTTAGACAAGTTAAAAAGTAGACAAGCAGGAAGCGAGCAGCAGGACTTACTCAGCCAATTTAAAAGCGAGAAGGGAGTCAATTATCTGGCGGCGGTGCTTGATATGGATGATGCCAAAGTGGTGAAAACCTTGGCTTATAATTTGGAAAAGGAAAAAGGCAACTGTCTGATCTCTCTCGGCTTCATCAGTAAGGGTAAACCTCAGCTCATGGTCGTCGTCAGCGAGAGTCTGACTAAAAATGACTATTTGCATGCTGGCAAAATTGTGAAGGATCTGGCACAGCATATTAAAGGAGGTGGAGGAGGCCAGGCATTTTTTGCCTCCGCGGGAGGATCAGACAGCAGTGCCTTAAAAGAAGCAGTCGCGGATGCTCATAAATTTATATAATTTGAAATCCATCAGTCCTCTTATAAATTTAATGTTAATCCGTCAATATATAAGCCCATGATAAGGAACATGATCATTGGGCTTTTCGTGACTTTGGTTTGCCTAAATTTATATTTTCGATATAAGTTGATGCCTATATTCAAAGTGCTGCATAAGAATAAGGTGCCTATGAATGCCACATATATTTTTAATACTAGCCGCATGGAGAAGGAGCTCATTCCGCATTATCCAAAATTTGAGAAAGAGATACGACTTTTGGCTAGCCGCATTCGGCGCTCTATTGTTTTGGCTCTAAGTATCGTCTTGACTATCACTGCATTAGGCATCACGCTCTATCTCAATGGTTAATCTCATTTGACATATCGGAATAAGCATAAAGATCTGGTCATCTACCAGCTGTTAGATTTTGTGGCGGCGATGATCGCTTGGATGGTCTTCTTCATCTATCGCAAGCAGCTAGAACTGATCGATTTTGCCTGGCGCGATGCATTTCAAGATCGTAACATTTACTTAGGTCTTATCGCTATTCCCTTGTTCTGGCTCTTATTGTATTATCTATTTGATAAATACCAGGATGTCTATCGACTTTCGAGAGTCTCCACTCTGTTTAGGACGGCGTCCATCAGCTTTATTGGAGTCATTGTATTGCTGTTTTCAGTCTTGCGCGATGATCTTGTCTTGCAGCATATTGATTATTTCGAGTCCTTTTTACGCTTGTTTTGCCTCCATTTCTTAGTGACTGCAAGCTTCAGGATGGTGTGGCTCAGCTATACGGCTAGTCAGCTGAAAGCAGGTCGAGTCAAATATCAGACCTTGCTGGTAGGACAGAGCTCGGAGGTTTCGAAATTTTTAATTGAGTTGAGTCATCAGACTGGTGGGCACCGCTATCACTTCTTAGGTAGAATAGGGGTGACTCCTCAGGATGAATCATATGCTGTGGGAATGGAGGATATGGCAGTCCTTGGCTATATAGATGACTTACCAGATGTCATCAGAAATGAAGAAGTGGAAGAAGCCATTTTATTGATGCAGCTGGGAGATACTGGCGTCATGCAATCAGCTATACAATCGCTCTTACAGGATCATGGGAGTTTAGCTGTGAGTGTCAGTCCAGAAATGTCAGACATCATATTGGGTCACGTCCAGATGAGCCAGATTGATGGAGTACCATTGATAGAGGTGAGGCGCGAGCTGATGCCGCGGTGGCAGTTTCTGATGAAGCGAATCATAGATCTTGCGGGAAGCATGATAGGCTTAGCGATCCTTTCTCCAGTGATGTTATATAGTGCATTAAGAATTAAGGCAAGCTCTGAAGGATCCATCATATTCAGTCAAGAGCGTATCGGTCGTTACGGCCGCCCTTTTCACATGTATAAATTTAGATCCATGCAGCTGGATGCTGAGGCTGATGGACCCGAATTAGCGCAAGTTGAAGATCCTCGAATTACTCCATGGGGTGCGACTATGCGTAAGTGGAGACTTGACGAAATTCCTCAGTTCTGGAACGTGCTCAAGGGAGACATGTCGCTAGTAGGTCCACGGCCCGAACGCCAGTACTATATAGATCAGATAGCAGCCCGGGCTCCCTACCACCATAAATTACTACAGGTGCAGCCAGGTATGACGTCTTGGGGGCAGGTAAAGTACGGCTACGCCTCCGACGTGGACCAGATGCTGCAGCGGCTAAAATATGATATTCTTTATGTTGAAAATATGTCTTTACTTTTAGATTTGAAAATTATGATTTATACGGCTTTGGTACTACTACAAGGTAAGGGTAAATGACCATCTTTACTGATACATGAATCATAGCGAGAGCGGATCTCATTGAAAGTCAAGCGGATTAGTGTACTGAACTGTCTAAGGTCAGAATTGAATTTATAATGTATAATTTGTTTACAGTGTTATGAGAAAATTTGGATTGATCGGCTACCCATTAAGTCATACGTTTTCACCTTCTTATTTTACGGAGAAGTTCAAGCGAGAAGCTATAGCGGATGCCGAATATCATGCCTATTCTATACAGGATGCAGAGATGTTCTTAGGATTGATCACTGAGGATCACGTCGGATTTAATGTAACCATTCCCCATAAAGAGGCGGTTATACCATTACTCACTCGTCTATCGGACGAGGCAGCGAAGATTGGAGCGGTGAATACCATCTTAGTCCAGGGCGATGAGCTAATCGGATATAATAGCGATGTATACGGTTTTCGCCAATCTCTCGAGAGATGGGCTGGCTCCGCGCTGGCAGAGCGAGCCCTAATTTTAGGTAGCGGAGGTGCATCCAAGGCAGTTCAGTATGTGTTGTCTCAGCTAAACATTGATTATCAAATCGTTTCGCGTAAGGATGACTACCTGCAATACTCAAAACTGACCCCTGATATCATGGACTCGCATCGACTCATCATAAATACAACACCCCTTGGTATGAGTCCTAAAGACGATACCTGTCCAGCAATACCGTATGGATCTCTTAGCAGCTCACATCAACTGTACGATCTTGTATATAATCCAGAGAAAACTTTATTTTTGCAACGTGGAGAAGCAGCTGGAGCCATGATAAAAAATGGTCATGATATGCTAATATTACAAGCGGAAAAATCTTGGTCAATCTGGAATGGAAATGAAGCTGAATACTGAATGAAAATGACAACACCCCAAAAACTTGATTTCACTAATACAGAAATCGCTTTTACTCAGAAGTCTGATCAGGAATTGAAAAATACCTATCGGATGTTCAAGTTGATGAACAATCCGCGCTTGGTGTCAGTCTTGTCTGTGCTTGGCTTGTGGGCAGTAAAATTGAAGCTTCCGCTACATGAAACAATGGTAAAGCAGACCATCTTCAAGATATTCTGTGGAGGGGAGACCCTACTGGAAAGTCAGGCACTCATAGATCAATTGGGTCAGCATCAAGTAAGTGCTGCTCTTGATTACGGAGCAGAAGGTAAGAGTGATGATGAAGATTTAGATGCTGTATTGCAAGAAGTGCTTAATGGTATCAGATTCGCTGCATCTAATGATACGGTGCCCGTGGTAATCACTAAGATTACAGCGCTGGCGCCTAACATTATCTTAAAAAAGATGCAGAGTGGAGCGGTCCTGACCCCTGCTGAAGAAATCTCTCGGCAAAAGCTCCTCTCTAGGTTAGAGCAATTGGGCTCCCTTGCTGAAGAGCTGGATGTCAGAATTTTCGTCGATGCCGAAGAGACCTGGATGCAGGACGCAATAGATCAGCTCGTCTATGATATGATGAGAGAATACAATCAGAAGTCAGCTACTATCTACGGTACATTTCAGCTATATCGCGTGGATGGAATGGAGCTCTTGCAAACTGCTTATGAGGCTGCACAGTCGCATGGATACACTCTCGGAGCCAAGATTGTCAGAGGTGCCTATATGGAGAATGAGCGCAGCCATGCTAAAGCAAAAGGCATTGTGTCTCCTATCCACGCTACTAAGGCCGCGACGGACGACTGCTATAATGATGCTGTTCGCTTCTGCCTGAATCACTATGAAGATCTTGCCTCGTGTACTGCTACTCACAACATCGATAGCAATTTGCTGATGGCTAAACTAATCGGTGCTAAATCCATCGCAAATAATCATCCGCATCTCAATTTCTGTCAGCTGTTAGGCATGAGTGATTATGTCACTTATAATCTTGCAGCTTCTGGCTATAATGTAGCTAAATATCTTGTTTATGGTCCCGTGAGTGAGGTAGTACCATATCTTATTCGCAGGGCACAAGAGAATACATCCGTGACAGGAGAGATGAGCCGAGAGCTCAGCTTGATCAAAAAAGAGATAGCGCGTCGTAAGCTGCATTAAATATTTTGGTTCATGATATATCTTAGTCTTTGCTCAGTTGATTTTTACTATCACTTAGAGAATTGAATTAATTTAATTTTAGCATTTGCGATTCTAAGCGATTGAGGTTCAGGTTGCTATGGGCTGTTCCGATAGTAAGCATAGTCCTCCTACTTACTTAGAGCTGAGGTAAATTAAGGTCAGGTTTGGCAGAATAAATATTAATACTTGAATGTTTCTTATCACGTTCGACTCTTTGCTGATCCAAGGTTCCTATAAGATGATGCATATTCTTAGTGAGAAGTCGACAGCATTAAGCTCCATTATTTGAATTTACTTCAATAAAAATTGAGCTTCTATCTCTACAGGTATATTGTCTGGCAAAGATCCTACACCTATAGCTGATCTGACTCCTACCCCTTTATCAGACCCCCATACCTTAGCGAATAATTCGCTGCAGCCATTAATGACGTAGGGATGTGACTCAAAGTCAGACACACAATTCACCATACCCAAGATCTTCGCAACTTGATCAATGTGATCAAGACTTCCCAAATTTTCTTTAAGCGTGGCTAAAATGGCTAACCCCACAACTTGAGCTGCTCCATAAGCCGCCTCTGTGTTTAAGTCCACACCTACCTTCCCAATGATGAGAGTGCCGTCGGCTTGTACAGTCCCGTGGCCACTCACGTAGATCATAGGACCTAACTGAAAGAAGGGTTTATATACGCCAAGGGGCTCTGGGGCAGGGGGGAGTACCAGTCCTAAGGCTTCGAAACGATCGTCTGCTGTCATAGGGTTTTGAGTTATATTGCAAGATACCAATTGATAATTTCATATAACTACGGACATAATCAGGAGGTGGCTTTCTATTGATTTCAGACTAAGGTGGCTATTTATAATGTCACGAAAAGAGACAATTGATCCGCGAAAAGAAACACTTGAGCTACGACAGGAGACGTTTGACAGGCTGAATGACGTGATTACTTGCATGTAAGTAATATTGCGTGTGCTGAGTAGATGATTCTTCGCTTAAATTATCTCCAGGAAGTGTTTTCTTATAGCTCGCATAGAGCCATTATTGGCAACGTGTCGAATAGCATGAGATATCCTAGCTTTCTATGTACTATAGGTGTTAAGTATTATGTTGCAAAATATACATTGAATAGTTTACGCTTGTGTCCACTTATTATCCTCTTTTATCGAATACTGCCCTGTGCTCAATAGAACTAAAGTGCATGCTTCCAGTACTTCAATATTATTAGCCGTCGCTTGCTGCGCAAAGTGATGATTCTCGGTGCCAGGATTAAAGATGATGCGCTGAGGAGAAAGACTGAGTAAGTAGTCAATGTGATCCGACTGGCGAGAGGAACCTAAATACAGGGTGATGGTGTGGATATCCTTCAGCTCTGGGTGGCCAGTGAGTAGCTTTATATCGTTCACAGCTCCCTCTCTAATGCCTATCGCGACTACTTCATGGCCATAGTGTCGTAACCTATGGATGGCAGTATATGAGTATCGCTGTGGATTAGTAGAGGCACCATATACTAAAGTTTTCATGTGCATTTTATTATGAAGCTATGAGATGTCAGATTATTTTATTGAGGTGCTGGTGACAACACAGTAATGCATAGAAGGATTTGAAGTTCTCAAATTACTGGCATGATACGACATTACATAAAAAAATCGCACACTAGCAAGCCAGTGTGCGACAAAAAATACCAATTCCCCTTAGTATTCTACTTAAAATAATCTTTGATTGAGCCATTGTATAACGCATTGATTAGTTCAGGGGCGTAACTATTCAGCATTATTTTGACATTGAGTGGCAGACATCCTGCGCTTCTCTTTTACGCTATAGATAGCAACTCGCTCAGCTGATAGACCAAGCTTTTGGGCTATCTGAAATAAGGGAACTCTCTGCTGTGAGAGCTGCCTTATTTTAGAATCTATCTCAGTATACGATGTATCCATAGTATTTTTTCTTTGACCTGTGATACAAGGTTACGGTTATGTATGTATTTATAAAATCAGAAAAATATATTATTTCCCCAATAATAATTATGATTATATAAAAATTTTATATACATAATTAATTAAAAGACAGATACTTATAGCTAAAATGATCACTTTAACTATATTGATTTAAAAGTTAGTTATATATTAGTGTGATCTTCACCTATAATACCTAATACTCGTAGAATTGATTTGAATAATCTCATTTTAATTGATTTTAGAGGTTAACTAAATAATGTGAACATACGTCTCATAGATCATCCTGATTCTGTAGTTAGGATCAGTTTGACTATGTATGCTTTAGAATGCAATTCGTACGGAAATTCATTTCATGGGTATGAAATGAAAGGTAGTACAATAGGTTACAATTGAAAATAGGAAATTTCCTAAAATTCTTAACATTAATTGCTTAATATTTGTCTAATAGTAATTTATATATTATTGGTTATCATCATATTAAAATAAAATTTGTGTCTATTTTAAATTTGAATAGAATCTTATGCACAATAGTAAATTGATAAGAGTATTAAAGACCTTTCATGACAAAGAGTGGGTGGAATTCAAAAAGTACTTAGAGTTGAGTACTCAAAATACTTCAAAGGTTATTGAGCTATTTAATTTTATTTATCGAAAGAGAAAGAATTTAAATTCTAAAAAGCTGGCTATGTCTGAAGTGAGAACTTTAGTATCAGGTTATCGCTCTGAGAAATATGTTCGAAATTTGATGTCACAACTATATCATCATATAGAGGCTTATTTGACTCTTAATGAATTTAAAAACCATGAAGAAGCTAAGAAGCTGTATTTATTTAAAGCGATTAATAAAAGAGGGTTATTTAGGTTAGCTGACAACTATGCAGCAAGGACGAGAAAAGAGTGGAAAGACGTAAATAACAGGGATCATGAGAAACTGGAGTTACTGCTCCAGCTAAATCATTCTCACTATTTATCTAATAATCCAATTAAAGATGATAAAAATTTTGACTTACTATCTGAGCTAATCATATCATATAATAGTCATAAAGAACTATTATATGAGTACTATAAGTTCGTGCTTATAAATGTGAGAGCTATTAAGAATGATGATAATTTTGAATCTTCCATAAATCAATATGGAACTCTTTTTTCCGGTGAATTTTCATTTTTAAAAACTCTGCAAAATCTTACAGACATGTTGACTGGATGTGAAGATTCTTTTGATCAGCTTTATAATGAACTTACTTCTGATGATAATCAATTTTCCGAGGAATTGGCAAAAGTGGTATATGATAACTGTAGAACCTTTATAACCAAGAAGGTTGCTTCTGGTCAGTTACAATACTCTGAAAGATTATTATCTATTTTCGAAATTGGAATTGACGAAGGGTATCTGCTATATAAAGGAAGAATTTCAGTTACAGTCTTCTACAATCTATTTAGTACTGCATGCGGTATAAACAAGATTGCATGGGCAAGAAAGTACTTGGACAAGTATATTAATCTAATACCTGAAAGTACTTCGCAATCAATTAGAAAATTAGCCATTGCCGAATTGCATTTCGTAGAATGTGAGTACCTAAAGTCCATTGAAATATTAAATCAAATAGAACTATTAAACACTGGAATGAAGCTTAGGCAGAGATGGATTTTGATTTGTGCATTTTTTGTTACTTATGATGATTATTCTTTCATAGACACACAAATAAATAACTATAATCAGTATTTCTATTATAATAAAACAAGACTAAGCAGGATAAACTTTGAGGCCAGTTTAAATTTGGTAAGAATTATTAGAATGTTAGTCAATAACGAACCTGAAGATGAAATACTATACCATATCAAGACAGCTGAACATTTGACGTTCCGCCTCCGCCTGCCCACCATCATAGAGCAGCGTAAACTATATGCCAAAAAGCATGGCCTAAATTAACGTGGCATCATCTCATCTTAATTGCAAGTCGCATTTGAGTTGATTGATCTCGTCTGAGGCGATGAAACTTATAGGCCTTCAGCCGCGATGACCAGGGCCGTACTTTATTTAGTGCCATTTTATTTTTGTACTAATGTACATCTCAACACTTCGCAAATACATCTCAATTTCTCACACGTACAACTTGACAAATGTGACATGCTTACGATTATAGAGTGTCTATCATTTCCCGATAATCTTTTTTTTAACGACACCATTTTTAGGTTATTCATTAATTATGAAATAATTCGAACACTACACATATACTACATTTCATTATCAAATGAATGACAAAGCCACAAATTATCATAATAAATTATGTGTAAGTGACTGCAGACCAATTTAATACGAATAGTGATTATATGTATACCAAATACAATGTCTTTTAGGTATATACGATTATAAATGACTTGGTTAGATTTACAGACTAATTGATACCCTGCACCTCATTCTTTGATCATTTTAATTCAAAGAATATTCACCACCTAATCCTGCTTTATTTACTGCTCATAATTCTATGGCTGTTTCTCCACTTTGAGAAATAGCATAACAAATTCGCTGAATTTAAACTTGCGAATATTCTACATAGAACGTTTGAGCCATTTGGCATTTGTCTGAACTCAGCTGATTAACGATCGGTATGAGCTTAGTCTGTTTATGCCTGATTTCTACTGGCGTCTTGTCAGTTGGAAAAGGGATACGCCATGTTTAATTTGAATCAAATCAATCATAATGTATAGAGTCTACTTGAGTTTCATTTCTAAAAGAGCTTCACGGTTAGCAAGCTTATTTACAGTGGTGTTTCTTACCACTATTGCATCTATTAACGCACAATGTCCCACCATTTTTGTGGATGACATGAATGGCGTACCAGGCTATCCAGCTATAGATGATCTGAGTATATGTGGTAAACCAGATACCGTATCGTATTATGTCCTAAATACATCGGGGCAAGAATTACTTAATTCAGAATTGAAGCTGACCCTACCAACTGGTATGCAATACGCTGGATTTGTTGAACCCTTTGACCCTTCCTATTCAGTGACGCAGGGCGATGTATCTGATCCCTCTTGCCCTACTTTTATATTTCCGAGTATTAGCGCGGATAGTGTTCAGATTGTTCAGATTGGTATTATAGCCAATTGTGATGTTTACGCTAATTCTCCTACTCAGGAGTATAAGTTTGACGGGGTTTTCGAATTTCTATTTTTAGAAGAAGGAGCAGCTAAGCCGACTGTTTGTTCTGCCTTGTTCGATGGAGAGGTAGATTACAGCCCATTTATTAAGCGGCCTACTATATCTATTACAGATCAATCAAAATCAGCTATTACTATTATAAATGGTAATGCTGTCTGTAATTTAGTTGAGGTAACACAAACAGGTATAGGAGCTAGTGTATCGGGTTTCAACTTCACAGTAGATGGAATTGATCTGAATAACTTTAATCTCACTGAGATATCTGTAGGTGGTACAGCTCTCACCTATACGTGGGATCCTGCGACATTGAGATTGACTACATTTGTAGATGCATCATATTTGCCTAATGGATCGCTCGAAGAAGACGAACATGTCGACGTGAAGCTTTGCTTTGACGCACCATTAGTCTGTGATACTAAGGGAGGCATCTATGACTTGACTTACGCAGCATCATTTGGATGTAGTTCAGAAGAGCCACCATGCGTAAATCCATCTACATTAGATGGTACTATAGAATATAAGCCAAATTTTAATGCTAATGCTGATGTTTCAGTAGTACAAGTACAAGATCCTGGTATATGTGGTGCTGATGCTGTATTTGATGTCGTCGTGAAGAGCACCAACACAGACCCTTTATTAGGCTTGTGGGAGGCTGTGAAATTAGGATTTCAAATTTGTGAGGGTGATGCTCTTGAGCCAGCTGATGTATTAATCAATGGAGTATCCTTAGATCCTTCATCTTATTATTATGAAAATTTTGATTTCGTCGTTGATGCCACGACGTTCATGAGTGATCCTGACGGAGTGACTGGAGTTGGATTTGATGACGTAGATGGTGATGGTGTCTTTGATGATCTTCCTGGAGGTCAGGAAGCCGTGCTTACCATAGCTGTCAAAATCAAATGTCAAGACCCTGAGGCGATTGCAGGCTGCGCGTCTATCGACTGTAGTTTTGACCAAGTCACAGTAACTGGTTTAAGGCACTGTAGCCAAGAATTTCAAATTACTCCCTCAATTGAGCCAGCTCCGACGTTCTCATATGGTTCGTCTTCTATTACCATAGATGAAAGTGACATCAGTCCGGGTATGAATGGGTCAATAGCAGGATATGCTTTTGGGTTGGGTACAGGATCAAATGATTCTGACGCCTCTACTAATACAGTCACCATGGAATTTTGCTATCAGTATGAGGCAAGTGGAATAGAACCATGTATGGCGCCAGGAAACAATCCTTACTTTGAAGTTCAGGTCGGTGGTCCAGAAATCGTGTTATCAGATTTAGTCATTAATACATCTTCAGTTACTTTTAATAATATGTCGGTTGCACCGGGACTGATTTCTTCAGTCTATAATAGCGACACCTCGGCAGTTGTATTTGGTATAGACACTGGGACTAACGACACATCTGCACCACAATGTTATCAATTTACATTAGAGTTAGATTCTTGCGTATGTTACCCCCTACAATACCTGACTGCGAGTATGAGGGTAATAGAGACTTGTGGAGACTGTGCGGGTCCAGATGGGGAAGACTGTACCTTAGTAAGGGCTTGTGAAGAGACATTGCTATCATCCGTTAGAAGCTGTCAATGTACATGCCCCATGTCTGGTAATATAGTTGATTTAAGAAGATTAGATTATGGATACGCAGATAAGGCCATGACTGAAAAATTAGAGTTTGATAGTCCTGAAGTCGACCCATTAGATTGGAATAGGTATTTGCCCTGTGATAGTATATATATGCACGTAGAATACGAAGTGCTTGACCCTTTGATAATGGTTGATTTAGATGAGATCTACTTCAGAATTTATAATTATGCATCTCCAGGAAGTTTTCAAAACAGACCTACTTTTGAATTAGAGCCAGATATGCATAATACTCGGGTACGTGAATTCTCCTTCGAAAAAGTAGGTATGACAGGCACAAAAACAATGATCGATTTTAATAATTGTAACGACAACTTGGCTGCTATTTACAGGAATATAAATGATGGTTATTTTGATGCAAAAGGAGCGACACCTACTGCTCTTATAAATGGAGTGAGTACATATAATAGTAGCGTAGATGTCCTTGATAACCGAGAAATCCATTTCGGTATTTTTGATGCGGAGAGGCAAAAGGATCGTGGAGTTAATACATCCAGAGTAGGAGATTGTTGGACGGATGTTTTAGAAAATCAGATGGGAGGATTAGAAAAAGGGGACAAATTCCACTTAATTATCCATATACCAATGCAGAAGAATCCCTATAGACAATTAATTCCTGACGTAGCAGCTACTCCGCCTTCAGCTATTGGTTTTAGAGGTGATGCCTATTGGTATTCTACAGCAACTGGGACAAGAAGATATCTGGGAGCAACTTGTGGTTCAAATCGGTTAATCGAAGATCATTGTCCTGGACCAATCGTTTCTGACACCGAATATACGGTGACGGATTGTGGAGCTGAAGTAGAACATTCATTTACAATGACAAATACACCTGATGACTGGTATGTTAGAGAATTCAGACCAGACGTCATGGAGATGGACACACTCAGAATACCTCTGCCATCACCTTTTGTCTATGCAGGAAATCCGAGAGTTGAATTACCTGACGGGACGATCATTCCATTAAGTGATCCCACATTTGATGATAATTCATTTTGTGCCTTTGACGCAAGTGATAATCAGACTAAATGTACTTCACTCAGTGGAGCAGTCGGCTATATGATGTTTGATGTGAGCGAGCTTCCAAATTTTGGAGTAGGTCTTCCTGATGATCCAGCGTGCAGTTATAAATTGCTGTATGATTTAGAACGAATTTGCCCGGGCCCCTTTGTGGCACCTGAAGATTTTCAATTACTATACGATTATAGCTATACCTGTGACTATACACCCGGTGGCAATTATTGTAATTTTACAACTGGCGGTAGAAGAGCTGACTATTCATTTTTAGGTAATCAGATTGCCTATCCCGTAGAAGATTGTCCAGGCGATGACCCCACCGGTGCTCTGAGATTTACTGCAAGAGATTATCACCTCACCCAAGACACATCGTTTACATTGACATTTAGCGATGAGAGTAATCCATTACCTCCGCTGTCATCTACCATAACAAGCATCTTATTATCTGATGCTAAAGATGCAAGCGAATTCAATACTTACGAGGTTTGTGCTGGAGATGGATCGATCCCACATACTAATGTGATGACTACGGTATTTCTTGAACCAACAGTAGCCTTAGTCAATATCACTGACGGAGCTGGCAATCCTATGATGTTTACCTTAACTAATACCAGTTCATTAGGCAATACCTATTTGATAGAAGTAGGCACGCTGAACCAAAACACCTGTACCACCTTAATTATTGAGACAGAGTTAGAGATATGCCCTTACCCAGGAGTCGGGACGGACGTTACAGTGAAGACAACGAGTAGCTGCCTCGACTTAGATTTTTCCTCTCAACTATTTGGAGTTGGGGGTGATGCGTGTAGCTCCACTGGTCAACAATATAATTACGTAGCAGGAGAAGCAGAGGTCCAAGCCGAATGGACCTCGGGAAGTAATACTGTGCCTTTATGCTCGACTAATGAATTTGTGGTATTAGTTAAGAATACTAAAGATGCCACCTTGACAGACCTCAATTTTAATTTCAATTTTCCTGATGGCATCAGTTTAATACCTTCTAGTTTTGAATATGAGTACGTAGAGGGATCAGGTAATTGGCAGCCTATTTCTGATCCTGTGCCCAATGGTACAAATGCGTTTGGTGAGGTATTCACCATTACCGACGATGACATGGTTAATGATATTAATCCTAACGGTCTCCCTGGAATCTTAGACCCTGTTGAAAATTCTAATCGACTACAGATAAGATTTCAGGCTAAGACAGATTGTGACTCGTATGTCTCTAGAACTCCATTTTATTTTGAGACTACCGCCTCCGATCCATGTGAAGGCACTATTTCATCAGGTGCTTCTATATATGAAGGGCCGACTGTAGAGAATGCTATACCTGAAGAGGGAGCACAGTTTTTAATTGCCGCTGATCCTCTGAATTATGTATGTGGCGGTCCAGTACCACTGACAGTCTCTGGAGTTAATTTATCGACCACTGGTGGAGTAACCATGATGTCAGAAGCGTGTTTTAGGTTTCCACCAAACGTGCCTTACACACTTGGTAGTTTTACTTTTACCGCACCGTCATCGTGGACGCCGACATATGTAAATGAGACCGTCTTAGCTGGAGGATATGTAGAATTATGCTTCGATCTACCTGATGGCTTGGAACCTTTTCAAACATTTGCTTTTACAGCAGAGGTGACGCCTGATATGGATTCAGGATGTGAAGAATTATTAATTGGTTCCCTTGTCAAATCTTTAGTAGAGGATCAAGTATGTATTGGAGATGACAATGCTGTCGATACGCCTGATGATTCTATCTGCGATGTATTCGTTAATAACTCTATCAATGATCAAATTGTCATCAACATAAAAGCTCCTGTCGAGATTTCAGAATTAGAGATGGTGGTAGCTTGTGATGAGGATCCTACAATGGCCACATTCGAGTATACGATAACCTTAGACGCTGTTTCAACCATAGATTATGTAGGACCCGTCACCTTAGAGTTCTATAGAGATTTAAATCTGAATGGAGCCTTTGATCCGGGTGTAGATGTGCTGATGGATAGTAAGAGTCATAACATCAATGTAGCCGTAGGTACGCCGACGATCGAGATGGGTAGTACGACTCTACCGGAGGAGTTTTCTTGTCCAATTATTATCAATGCCATATTTGACGTTGAATGCAATTGTAATTCAGAAAGCTTTTATTTTGAAAATCCTCCTGTGCCAGATTTTGTAGCTCAGTATGATGGACCTGTTAATGTGTGTCCAGGCGATGATTTCATTATCGATATTTGCTCAGGTTATGAGTTTGAATTAGCTACTTCAGCCTCAGGAGTTTTGACTGAAACTGCTGATGAATTGACTATCATGGTGAATGAAGGCTTCGGGGTGGACGAACCTGTTATTCTAAAAGTGATGAGCTTAGGCCCATGTGGAGGCGAGTTTGAAATTGAAATATTTACATTAGAAACTTTTGAGATTGGACCTTTTGCGACGGTTGACGCTTGTGATATGGAGTGCACCACGCTTACTTTAGAGGGAGTTCCAGATGATTGGAAAGGTAACATGTCTGTACTCTGGAGTCCAGATACGTATTTAGATGATGCTAGCTCATGGGAGCCCGAAATATGTAATCCTGCATCAGATATAACATATACAGTGACAGTGACTAATCCTAATACTGGATGTTCAGCCTCATCTATCCTGAATGTTAATGTTATTAATACTACTCCTCCTACATTGAGTTATGATGGATTTGAAGACTGCTATTTCGCTTATGCCCCTCCGAAAATTGTTGCAGAGCCTGCAGGCTTAGTCAATTATGAATTTTACTTTGATGATCCAGCTGGAGATGTTCTCCTACAGACTGGAGCTTCTAATGAATTTGTCATGCCATTCCCTTCGGGTGACTTCTATGTCATTGTCGATGATGGCCAGTGTATGATACCCTCTGAAATACTCACTTTGGATCTAATGGAATGTGTCTTTGACATGGCTTTGAAAAAAGTATTAAGTCCTTCTCAAGTAGTACCTGTATATGCAGGGGATAAAGTAACATTTGACATTACCGCTTATAATCAAGGTTCAGAGGTTGCTCAGGATATTATAATATCAGATTACATTCCTGCAGGATTTGTACTGAGTGATCCTAACTGGTTCAGCGTATCTGCTACAGAAGCTAATATCACCGTGGCTGGACCTATGTTACCTGGCGATAGCGTAACTATCTCTATCATGTTAGATGTGACAGATGCAGCCTTAGCAGGAGATGCAGTCAATTATTCTGAGATCACATCAGCAGACGATTTAGGCAGCCAAGGCTACCCTGATATAGATAGCACACCAGATAATGATGACGGAAACGATACTGGCGGTAGTCCAGATGATCCAAATGAAGACAATGTAGTATCTGATGATGGGACTATTGACGAAGATGATCATGATCCCGCTACGGTACCTGTAGAAATATTTGATCTTGCATTAACTAAAGCGCTATCTGCTTCTCAGACAGTACCTGTGCAGGTAGGTGATGATGTAAGCTATGATATAGAGGTCTGCAATCAAGGCACAGTAAATGCGCTCAATGTAGAAGTAGTCGATTATATACCAGCTGGTCTTACTCTGAATGATCCTACATGGACACTAGATGCCAATGGTAATGCTTATCAGACAATACCTGGCCCAATAGCCGCTGGAAGCTGTGAGACAATTATGATTACCTGTACGATAAGTACTTTTCCAGAATCTGGTAGTTACCAAAACTTCGCCGAGATTAGCTCAGCTGAGGATGACAATGGTAATATGCCAGATGATATAGACAGCTCTTTCGATGATGATGATGGTAATGATGGACCCGTCAGTGATGATACGACTGATGGCTCTAATGGCGATGAGGATGATCATGACCCCGCAGTAATACCTGTTGTACAAACTAATTGTAATGTCAGCAGTAACAGCCCTGTCTGTGATGGTGATGATGTGACCTTAATGGAAGATGAAGGAGATGCTGTGTCTTGGGCATGGACAGGACCTAATGGTTTCACCAGCACAGATCAAAACCCTGTCGTCAGTCCAGCCATTGGTGGAGTCTATGAAGTCACGATTACAGACCAATTTGGATTCATGAACACGTGTTTCGTACAAGTAGATGTCATCCCAGATGTGACAATCAACGGTAATATAACAGACGCCTCTTGTAATGCAGGTGACGATGGAGAAATAGATATTATAGTAGTTGGCGGAGCAGGTCCGTTTGAATTCGATTGGGATATTGATGGCTTAGAAGCTGTTAATGATGATTTCGAAGATCAGACTGGCTTAACAGCTGGTACATATACAGTAGAGGTCACCGATGTGAATGGATGTGTCAGCACAGCGATGTTTACAGTAGGTGAGCCTGACGCTGTCATCTGTATGGCAGAAGCTACAGATGCATTATGTAATGGGGCATCTGATGGTACAATTACAGTAACGGCTTCAGGTGGCAATTCTCCTTATGAATACAGTTTTAAAGGTGCAGCGTATCAGCCTGGTAATTCTGAATCAGGATTTGCCGCGGGTACACATATCGTTACTGTGAGAGACAGTGATGGGTGTACATCAACATGTGAGGTCACCATTGAAGAGCCAGCGCCATTATCATGCTCGATAGTAGGCATGGATGAGACAGACTGTGATGTACTGAATGGCGAAGCAACTGTAACAGCTGTAGGGGGCACAGAGCCATATACCTATAGCATAGATGGTGGTGTATCCCAAACAGACGGTACATTCACTGGACTGGATGAAGGCGAGCACATTGTGACTATTACTGATGCTAATGGCTGTGAATCCACTTGCGACGTGACAATAGGTGCGCCTACATTTCCTGGATGTACTGTGCAATTGGTCACTGATGTAACATGTAATGGGGGTGCTGATGGAGAAATAATGATCATGGGTTCTGAAGGAAGTGGCAGTTTTGAATATAGCATTGATGATGGTACTTCTTACCAAGCATCAGGAACCTTCAGTAATTTATCAGCTGGTACATATACGATCATTACCCGTAATGTAGGTACAACGGGATGCTTGGTTGAGTGTGAAGCCACTATAACTGAACCTCTACTCTTAGAGTGCACAGAAATGGTGACTACAGAATCCTGTACCTTAGGAGATGGCTCTATATCAGCGATCATTACTGGTGGTACTGAGCCATATGAGTACAGTATTGATGGAGGAGTAAATTATCAAACATCTAATGTCTTCGAAGGCCTGATGCCTGGCAACTATACTGTCACTACCCAGGATGCTAACGGTTGCATTGTCACCTGCCAAACTGAGATTAGACCAGAATGCTTTGACTTAGCCTTAAATAAGACAACGGACCCTAATCAGACTATGCCGATTACGCCTGGAGATGATGTGACATTCATTATCACAGTGATTAATCAAGGTACGGTAGATGCATTTAATGTAGAAGTAGTAGACTATACTCCTGCAGGAATGATCCTTAATGATCCTTCGTGGAGCCCAGGTGCAGCTGCTGACGAAGCATATCAAACGATACCAGGGCCAATTGCTCCTGGGGCATCTGTAGAGCTTACCATTGTAATGCAGGTAGATCCTGATTATGCTGGCGGAAGTCTTCAGAATTTTGCTGAAATAAGTCAAGCAGATGATGATACAGATCCGAACAATGCGCCACCGACTGATGGTGATTCTACTCCAGATAGTGATAATAGTAACGATGGCGATTTCACTGATAACGCCACTGATAATACCGATGGCGACGAAGATGATCATGACCCTGCAGACGTTTTTGTCCAGGTCTTTGATCTTGCTTTGGAGAAAGATATTGCAGCATCACAGGTCTTGCCGATTGCTCCTGGTGATTTAATTACCTTCACACTGACGGTCACGAATCAGGGAAATGTCGAAGCCTTCAACATTGGCTTATCAGATAACATCCCAACAGGAACGACGATAGCTGATGCTAATTGGACTGGCACCGCAGGTGTCGCTAATCTCAATAATTTGATTGCTGGACCATTAGCTCCAGGTGCGTCAGCGACCGTTGATATTACTTTCATGATTGATGCCGACTTCATGGGCGATGCCATCATGAATACAGCTCAGATTTCTGAGGCTGATGACGATATATTGACGGATAACGAGCCACCCACTGATGTCGATTCAGATACAAATAATGATGATGGTGACCAGAGCGAGGATGATGAAGATCCTGCCACAGTACCGATTGGTCAATCATTTGATTTGGCCTTGACAAAAATCGTCGATCCTGCTCAGCCGATGCCTATAGAGATCGGTGACATCGTGACTTATATTATAGAAGTGACGAACCAAGGGACATTAGACGCTTTCGCCATTGAGGTAGTAGATTACATCCCTGCCGGATTTACATTAGTTGATCCAGCATGGTCCATTGGCGCTGCTGCTAATGAGGCTTACCAGACGATTGCTGGACCTCTTGCCGCTGGAACATCAGAGCAACTGACGATTATGCTGAGAGTCGAACCTACCATAGCTGGTGGCACGACCCAAAACTTTGCAGAAATCGCCAGTGCAGATGACGACACTGACCCTAATAATGAGCCACCGACTGATGTTGATTCTGATCCAGATAATGATCCAACGAATGATGGAGACTTCACAGATGGTGATACTGACGGAACCAATGGTGATGAAGATGATCATGATCCAGCCGATGTATTTATAGAGTTATTCGATCTATCCTTAGTTAAAACATTGTCTGCTACCCAAGCTCTACCAATAGCTGCAGGCGATGATGTGACATTCACATTGACGGTCACTAACCAAGGTAATGTCGATGCATATTCTATCGATCTGGTGGATTATATACCTGCAGGTCTCATCCTTAATGATGGAGATTGGACAGAAGGACCAATTGGAGAGGCGCATTTAGATATGCCAATTGCTGGACCTATAGCTCCTGGGAGTACAGTGGCAATCGATATTACATTTACAGTCGACCCATCATTCATGGGTAACAGTATTACTAACAGCTCTGAGATTAATGGTGCTGATAATGACGAGGACCCGACGAATGATCCACCGACTGATGTGGATAGTACTCCAGATGCAGATGCCAATAATGATGGCCCTGCTGAAGATAATGTTGATGATAATACGAATGGCGATGAAGATGATTCTGACCCAGAAACGATCCCCATTGGGCAGGTCTTTGATTTAGCATTAACTAAGATGCTCGACCCTGCACAAGAATTACCTGTGGAAATTGGTGACATCGTCACTTATATAATAGAAGTCACTAATCAGGGGACACTTGATGCCTATAATATTGAAGTTGTCGATTACATGCCAGTAGGTTTCTCCTTAGTAGATCCATCGTGGTCTCCAGGATCATTACCTAATGAAGCTTATCAAACGATAGCTGGACCATTGGCAGCAGGTGCATCTCAGCAATTGACTATCATGCTACAAGTAGAACCTACTATAGCTGGTGGCACGACTCAAAATTTTGCAGAGATAGCCAGTGCGGATGACGATTTAGATCCGAATAACGAGCCTCCAACTGATATAGATTCTGATGCAGATAACGATCAGGGTAATGATGGTGATTTCACGGATGATGACATAGACGGTACTGATGGTGACGAAGATGATCACGATCCGGCTGATGTCTTTGTTCAGATCTTTGACTTAGCCATTGACAAAGCCGTAGCTCCGACTCAACCATTACCAATTGCTCCAGGAGATCTCATTACGTTTACATTAACGGTGACGAATGAAGGAAATGTGGAAGCTTTTAATATTGGATTATCAGATGTGATTCCTGTTGGAACAAAGCTAGTAGATGTTAATTGGACAGACAATGCGGGTATCGCAGATTTGAATACAGCAATCCCAGGTCCATTAGCTCCTGGTGCTTCGATCACAGCGAATATCACATTCGAGATTGATGCTGACTTCATGGGAGCTAGCATCATGAATGCTGCACAGATTTCAGACGCAGATGATGATACGGATTCTACTAATGATCCACCTACAGATATAGATTCTAATCCGAATAATGACGATGGTGATCAAAGTGAAGATGATGAAGACCCTGAAACAGTGCCAATTGGCCAAGCTTTTGACTTAGCCTTAGTCAAGATGTTAGATGCGTCTACGCCAATGCCAATTAATCCTGGTGGTGATGTTACCTATACGATCTCCGTGATTAATCAAGGTACACTTGACGCATTCAATATTGAGGTAGTCGATTACATTCCTACAGGGATGACACTTAATGATCCTTCATGGAACGCAGGAGCTAATCCAAGTGAAGCATTCCAAACCATTCCAGGTCCACTTGCTGCGGGTAGCACGACGACTGTCACAATTGTACTTAAGGTGGACGAAGATTTCATGGGTGGAGACTTAGTTAATTTCTCAGAGATAGCTGCCGCAGATGATGATACAGATCCAAATAACGAGCCGCCTACAGATGTCGATTCTGACCCAGATAGTGACAGTGATAATGATGGAGACTTCACAGATGATGATACAGAAGGGACTGGTGGCGATGAAGATGATCACGATCCAGCAGGCATATTTGTAGAGGTATTTGATTTAGCTTTAGATAAAACACTTTCTGCAGCTCAAACATTACCAATAGGTCCTGGTGACTTGATTACGTTTACACTCACTGTCACCAATGAGGGTAATGTAGATGCTTATGCTATTGGACTCGCGGATGTGATCCCGGTAGGTACAGCGCTTGCGGATGCAGACTGGACCGACAATGCTGGCACGGCGGATCTGAATGAGGCATTACCTGGTCCTTTAGCACCTGGCGCTTCATTGGCTGTTGATATCACTTTCTTGATCGATGACGACTTCATGGGTACTGAGATTATGAACTCTGCTGAAATTACAGAAGCAGATAATGACACGAATACATTCAATGAGCCACCTACAGATAATGACTCGGATCCAGCTAATGATGATGGTGACCAATCTGAGGATGACGAAGATCCTGAAGTGACGCCTATCGGTCAGGTATTTGATCTAGCATTAGTTAAAACGGTTGATCCTAATCAGCCTATGCCGATCACGCCAGGCGATGATATTACCTATTTCATTACGGTAGTCAATCAAGGAACGCTTGATGCCTACAATGTTGAAGTCGTTGATTACATCCCAAGCGGATTGATCTTAAATGACGCCACATGGACGCAGGGTGCAGCAGCGAATGAAGTCTTCCAAAATATAGTAGGGCCTATTGCAGCTGGATCCGAGGTGCAGCTTATGCTCACTCTTCAAGTTGATCCAGCATTGACTGCAGGAGTTGACTTACAGAATTTTGCAGAGATCAGTCAGGCAGATGATGACACCGATCCTAATAACGATCCACCGACAGATGTAGACAGTACGCCTGATAGCGATAATGGTAATGACGGTCCTTTCGAAGATGATGTGACTGATAGCAGCAATGGTGATGAGGATGATCATGATCCTGCCACGGTTACTGTAGATGTTTTTGATTTATCACTTCAGAAAGATATAGCTGCTGACCAAGTGCTTCCAGTACAACCTGGTGACTTGCTCACATTTACCATCACAGTGACTAATCAAGGGACACTTGATGCATACAACATTAATGTGACAGATAATATACCAGTAGGAACGACATTAGAAGGTCCTGACTGGACAGAGAGTAGCCCAGAGGTGGCTGAGCTAATAGTACCGATTGCAGGGCCTCTGGCTCCAGGCGAGTCAGCTACCATTGACATTGTGTTACAAATAGATCAGAATTTCATGGGTAATCAGATCATGAATACAGCTGAGATATCATCAGCGGACGATGATTTAGATCCTACGAATGAAGGACCAGAAGATATCGATTCTGATCCTGGTAATGACGATGGTGATCAGAGTGAGGATGACGAGGATCCTGAGTCCGTACCTGTCGGACAGGTATTTGATCTGGCTCTGATAAAGATGCTGTCACCGACTCAAGCGACACCAGTATCTCCAGGTGATTTTGTAAGCTATACGATTGATGTGGTAAACCAAGGTACATTAGATGCCTATAATGTAGAGGTGGTCGACTATATACCAGCTGGGATGATTCTTGCTGATGCGACCTGGACAGCTGGTGCCGTACCTAATACCGCATATAAGCAAATCGACGGGCCTATCGGCGCAGGGTTTACTGAGAGATTGATCATGACACTTCAGGTGGATCCTGATTATTCAGGTGGCATTCTGCAAAATTTCGCAGAGATAAGTGCAGCGGATGACGATACGGATCCGACAAATGAAGGACCATCTGACATTGATAGTAATCCAGATGATGACATGACTAATGATGGACCATTCACAGATAATAATGTAGATGGTACCGCAGGTGACGAAGATGATAATGACCCTGCCGATATATTAGTAGAAATCTTTGATTTAGCTCTGGAGAAGACTTTAAGTGATACTCAAGTATTACCGATCAATCCAGGAGACGATCTCAAATTTGATATTGAGATCTGTAATCAAGGTACCATGGATGCTTATAACATTCAGCTGATTGATACTTATCCAATGAGCACCACTCTCAGTAGTGCAGATATGAATGGATGGGTGGATAATGACAATGGTACAGCAATAATAACCTACACTGGACCTGTCCTTATAGGACAATGTGAAACAGTCCAAATAGTACTGACACTTGCTGATGATGCAGCAGCCGGTTCATTTATGAATGTAGTGCAGATAGATGGAGCGACAGATGAGAATAACGAACCGCAGAATGATATCGATAGTGATGACGGTAATGACGATGGGGACCAGAGCGAAGATGATGAAGACAATGCGCCTTTTGAGGTAGAGATATTTGATTTAGCTATCACTAAGGTACTCAGTCCAGACCAGGTGGTACCTGTGTATCCAGGGGACGATGTGACTTACATCGTGACTGTGTTTAATCAGGGATCTGAGGATGCCTATAATATTGACATAGTAGACTATATCCCTGCTGGATTTACTCTAAATGATACGGACTGGGTAAGTGCTGCTGGTAATACTGCAGTCACCACTATCACAGGACCCATCACAGCAGGAGAAGACTTAGAACTCAGCATCACGGTAACAGCTACTCCAGATGTGATAGCTGGTGACGCGACTAACACAGCAGAGATATCAGATGCCGAGGATGAAGATGGAAATCATCCTGAGGATATTGATTCTAATCCGGATATGAATCCAGACAATGAAGCAGGAGAGGTAGATGATGTGACGGATGGTACAGGAGGTGATGAAGACGATAGTGATCCAGCTGTTGTGGCCGTTGCAGTATTCGATATTGCCTTAGAGAAGTCTCTGGCTCCAAGTCAGGCAGCAGTTGTCGCTGTAGGAGATGTGGTCACCTTTCAGATTCAAGTTTATAATCAAGGATCTGTCAGTGCACATAATATTGACGTAGTCGATTATATCCCAACGGGCATGTCACTTGCAGACGCGGCTTGGACTTCAGGTGCAGGTAATGCTGCATACCAAACGATTGCAGGACCGATAGCCGCTGGATCAAGTGCGATCGTGACGATTGACGTGATGGTCGATGTATTACCAGAGTCAGGCATATTCGAGAATTTTGGTGAAGTGGTGGATGCAGAAGATGAAAATGGAGCTCACCCTGAGGATATTGATTCTACTCCAGATGATGATAACACGAATGACGGTCCAGTCTCTGACGGTGACCTCACAGGATCAGGGGCTGATGATGGCCAAGATGAAGATGATCATGATCCAGCATTTGTAGGTGTGGCTGTCTTTGACTTAGCGCTGACTAAAGGCATAAGTGCTGATCAGACTATGCCGATCCGTCCAGGTGATGACGTTACTTTTGATATTGAACTGTGTAATCAAGGGACTATTGATGGCTATAATGTAGCACTGACAGATGTATTCCCAGCCAATACCAGCTTAAGTATCAATGACAACAACGACTGGATAGACAATAACGATGGATCAGCAAGTCTGACTTATACTGGTCCCATACTGGTGAATAGCTGTCAGACGCTTCAAATAGTGTTAGCGCTGGGTGCAGATGCGTCAGCAGGCGACTATCAGAATACAGTAGAGATAGATAGCGCGACTGATGAGGATGGTGTCCCACAAAATGACACAGATAGTAATGGAGGTAATGATGATGGTGATCAGAGTGAGGATGATGAGGACAATGCTCCATTCACTATAGAGACCTTTGATTTAGCCTTAACTAAGATCTTGGATCCTAATCAGGCTATGCCAGTTTATCCTGGAGATCAAGTGACCTATACCATCGAAGTCATTAACCAAGGTACGATAGACGCTTATAATATTGAAGTGACTGACTATATCCCAGCAGGATTTACGCTGACTGATACAGACTGGTCACCAGGTGCGGGAAATACAGCGACTATTAATATCGCTGGACCACTGACAGGTGGGAACAGTATTTCAGTACCGATAACCCTAACTGTGACACCAGATGTGACAGCAGGTACAAGTACGAATACAGCAGAGATAAGTGATGCAGAGGATGAGGAGGGTAATCATCCTGAGGATGAAGATTCTACCTCAGATGATGTGTCAGATAATGAGACGGGTGTAGAGGATAACGTGACTGATGGGACTAACGGTGATGAAGATGATTCAGATCCTGCAGATGTGACAGTAGCTGTCTTTGACTTAGCATTGGAGAAATCCCTTGCTCCTGGACAGAATGCCGTGGTGAGTGTTGGAGAGGATGTTACATTCCAGATTGAAGTCTTTAATCAAGGATCAGTAGACGCCTATAATGTTGATGTAGTTGACTATATCCCGACAGGACTGACACTGAATGATGCTGACTGGTCCATCGGTTCTGGCGGTAGCAATAACGCCTACACCACCATCAGCGGCCCGATAGCAGCGGGTGAAAGTGCCACAGTTGAGATTACAGTCACAGTTAATGTCTTACCTGACTCTGGTGTATTTATGAATACAGCTGAGATTACAGATGGAGAAGATGTAGCAGGCAATCATCCTGAAGATGCTGATTCTGTAGCAGACGACAATGAAAGTAATGACGGCCCTGTCTCTGATGGTGATATTTCAGGTGGCGGAGCAGATGAAGGTGAAGATGAGGATGATAGTGATCCTGCATTTGTCGGAGTAGCTACGTTTGATCTGGCTCTTGAGAAGAGTGTGAGTGCTGATCAGGTGACACCGATTACGCCAGGTGATGACATCACTTTTGACATAGAGATCTGCAATCAGGGTACCATAGATGCTTATGATGTAGCGCTGACTGACGTACTGCCTAACAATACGAATCTGAGTGATGCTGATGGAAATGGCTGGACACAGAACCCAGGTGGTACAGCATCTGTCACAGTCGCTGGACCAATAGGAGTTAACTCTTGTGAGACCGTTCAGATGGTCATCACTTTGAACACTGGAGCAGTGGCTGGCAGCTACGAAAATACAGTAGAAATAGAAGGAGCTAATGATGAAAATGGCGTGCCTCAGGAGGATACTGATAGTGCTGGTGGTAATGATGATGGCGATCAAAGTGAAGATGATGAAGACAATGAATTATTCGAGGTAGATATCTTTGATCTTGCGTTGACTAAGAGCTTGAGTCCTATTCAAGTCGTGCCTGTAGCGCAGGGCGACAATGTGGTCTTCCTTATAGAAGTCTTTAATCAGGGTACGATAGATGCTTATGATATAGAAATAACTGACTATATCCCAGCAGGATTCACACTGAACGATAGCGACTGGTTACCAGTTACGGCCAGTACGGCTGTCATCACCATTGATGGTCCGATACAGGCTAATGATAGCGAGATCATTTCTATCACTCTATCTGTCAATGAATCTGCTGCAGCAGGAGAAGCTGTTAATGTCGCTGAGATAAGCGATGCAGAAGATGTAGACGGAAATCATCCAGAAGATAATGACTCGACTGCAGATAATGATCCATCAAATGAATCAGGTGAAGAGGATAACGTGACTGATGGAACTAACGGCGATGAAGACGATTCTGATCCTGCGTCTGTTCCTATCGGAGGCACCTTCGACTTAGCACTGCAGAAAGTGTTAGCTGCTGGTCAGGCCGTGCCTGTGAGCCAAGGAGACGAAATAACATTTACATTGAATGTTATTAATCAAGGTTCGGAAGATGCCTACAATATGGAAATTGTAGACTTTATTCCTGAAGGATTGATCCTATCAGATGCAGACTGGACGAATAATAACGATGGAACAGCTAGCTATGACATAGCCGGCCCACTCACAGCAGGATTGAATACTACTGTAGACATCACCTTTATCGTAGATCCTTCATATGTAGGTACATCGATTACTAATGAAGCTGAAATCGCTGATGCAGATAATGACACTGATCCATTTAATGAGCCACCTGTCGACGTAGATAGTGAGGCAGATGCGGACAATATGAATGATGGACCAGAATCAGATAATGAATTGTTTGACAATGGTGACGATGAAGATGACAGTGATTTTGAGACAATCCCGCTTAATACAGAAGAAGCGAAGGTATTTGATTTAGCACTGACTAAGACAGTTAGTCCAACTACAGTATTGCCAATTGTTCCTGGAAGTGTCGTAACATTTACGATGACAGTCATTAACCAGGGAGATGTAGATGCATATGATGTGGAGGTGACTGACTTTATACCAGCAGGTCTAAGTTTAGCTGATAGTGATTGGTCACTGAATACTACCGATAATACAGCGTCAGCTATTTTAGCTGGCCCGATAGCTTCAGGTTCAAGTATGACTATTGATATATCATTCACGGTGAATGCTGATGTTATATCAGGTGCTGATATCACAAATGAAGCTGAAATCAGTGCAGCGGATGATGATACTAATCCTAATAATACGCCACCGACGGATGAGGACAGTTCACCAGATGCTGACAACACGAATGATGGTCCAGAGTCAGATAACGAGACTGGAAATGATTCAGGCGATGAAGATGATTCTGATCCAGAGACAATCACCATCGGTGATCCTGGAACATTTGATTTAGCATTGCAGAAGGCGATGGCTGATGTTCAGTCAGGACCTATCGCACCTGGTGGAGAAGTTACATTTACATTCACAGTAGTGAATCAAGGAGATGTCGCTGCCTATAATGTAGAAGTGACTGATTTCATACCTTCAGGTCTGAGTCTAAACGATTCAGATTGGACGGAGAATAGTGCTGCCGGTACTGCTGTACATACCATTGCTGGGCCGATAGCGGCTGGAGAGGCGGTGAGTGTAGATATCACCTTTGATATCAATCTTAATATAGCGGCTGGTACATCCATCACTAACAGGGGTGAGATCAGCGCTGCTGATGATGATACAGATCCGAATAACACAGCACCTACAGATGTAGATAGTACGCCTGATGATGATGATACCAATGATGGTAATGAGATAGATAACGCCACGGATAGTGCTAATGGTGATGAGGATGATTCTGACCCTGAGACCTTCGTCGTAGGCGAAGCGTTTGATTTAGCATTAACTAAAGTTGTATCTGGTGATCAAGTACTTCCGGTAGAGGCTGGAGATCTTCTCACATTTACGATTAGCGTCATTAACCAAGGTGGTGTCGATGCTTATAATGTAGAAGTCACGGACTTTATACCAGCTTCGCTTATCCTCGCCGATAGTGACTGGACGGACAATAATGATGGAACTGCCAGCATAGTTATAGCTGGCCCAATCACTGCGGGTTCTTCAGAATCAGTAGAGGTGACCATGGTGATCAGTCCTTCATTCACGGGATCATCTGTGACTAATGAGGCTGAGATCAGCGCCGCTGATGACGATACGAATCCTAATAATTCACCACCTAGCGACTTCGATAGTACTCCAGATGGAGATAATACCAACGATGGTCCAGAGTCAGATAATGCTACTGATAACGCTGGTGGTGATGAGGATGATAGTGATGCAGAGATTGTACCTCTCGGACAGGAAATCGCGGAAAACTTTGATTTAGCCTTAGTCAAGAATTTGGCTGCTACACAAGCGACACCGATAGAGCCTGGAGATTTAGTCACATTCACTATCTCAGTTATTAATCAGGGTAACGTGTCTGCTTACAATGTAGAAGTCACTGACTTTATTCCGACAGGTCTGACACTATCTGATAGTGACTGGACCGACAATAATGATGGTACGGCAAGTATTGTCATAGCTGGTCCGATAGCTGTCGGTGGATCTAATAGTATAGATATTGATTTTGTGGTCGATCCGTCTTTCGTCGGCACGAGTATTACTAATGAAGCAGAGATAAGTGCTGCTGATAATGATACGAATCCGAATAATGAGGGGCCTGTCGATATAGATAGTACGCCGGATGATGATAATACGAATGACGGTCCAGAAATGGACGGCGTGACAGACGGTAGTAACGGTGACGAAGATGATAGTGATCCTGAGACGATCCAAATATTGACGCCTAATCAAGATCGCTTTGATCTTGCATTAGTAAAAGCTGTAGCTACATCTCAGAGCACTCCAATACTTCCTGGAGACGACGTCACGTTTACCATCACAGTATCTAACCAAGGTAATGTGGCTGCGTTTAACATCGAAGTCACTGACTTCATACCAGCTGGCCTGACATTAGATGATAGTGATTGGACCGACAATAATGATGGTACAGCAAGTATTGTCATAGCTGGTCCAGTGCAGCCTAATGCAGATGTCAGTGTGGATATTGATTTAGTATTGGACGCTGATTATGCAGGAAGCAGCATCACGAATGAAGCAGAGATAAGCTCAGCTGACGATGATGTGAATCCGAATAATGAGGCACCCACGGACGTAGATAGTACGCCAGATGCAGATAATACCAATGACGGTCCAGAGACGGATGGTTCGACTAATGGAGCTAATGGTGATGAGGATGATAGTGATCCAGAGACAGTGCCAGTATTGAATACTGACCCGTCTGATCCTAACTTTGACTTAGCATTAACTAAAGTGGTATCTGCTGATCAGGTGTATCCTGTGAATACAGGTGATCTGGTGACATTCACCATCACAGTATATAATCAAGGTGATGTGCCTGCTTATAATATTGAGTTAACAGATTTCATTCCTGACGGATTGATTGAGAATGATACTGATTGGACTAATAATAATGATGGTACGCTAAGACATTTAGTACCAGGTCCATTAGCACCAGGTACCTCGACAAGTGTCGATGTTACATTCATAGTGAGTCCAGCATTTACTGGTACATCAATCACTAATGATGCGGAGATCAGCTCAGCTGATGATGATACGAATCCAAATAATGCGCCACCTGTAGATGTGGATAGCACGCCAGATGCCAATAATGGTAATGACGGAGAGATGATTGATAATGAGATCAATGGACAGAATGGTGACGAAGATGATAGTGATCCTGCCACGATTGAGCTGGGACAGGCGCCCATATTTGATCTGGCACTGACTAAGGAGTTGTCGAGTCTACAGCCTACGCCTATTAATCCTGGTGACTTGGTCACATTTACGATGACAGTCATTAATCAAGGAGATGTAGCGGCGTATAATGTAGAGATCACTGAATTCATACCGACAGGTCTCTTTGAGAATGATACTGACTGGACGAATAATAATGATGGCACGATGTCCATCGTTTTGGCCGGGCCTATAGAAGCAGGTACATCTCAGACAGTCGATGTGACTTTTATTGTCAGTCCTGCTTTCATGGGTACATCACTGACTAATGAAGCGGAGATCAGCGCAGCTGATAATGATACGAATCCTAATAATCAGTCACCAACTGATGTGGATAGTACACCTGACGCTGACAATACTAATGATGGTCCTGAGACGGATGATAGCGTAGATGGTAGCGCGGGCGATGAGGATGATAGTGATTTTGCTGAGATCATGATCGGAGACACGGGCTTAGCCTTAGAATTTGATTTGGCTATTGATAAGAAGATCAGCAGCAATCAGTCACTTCCTGTACAACCTGGAGACGATGTGACATTTACTATCACTGTATATAATCAAGGTGACGTAGATGCTTACGATGTGAATGTCTCAGACTATGTTCCTACAGGTTTGGAGCTGAATGATGCAGCATGGACAGAGATTTCAGGTATCGCGACTATTAATATTGCGGGTCCGATATCAGCGATGAGTTCTATGAGTATCGACATTACATTCACCATTAGTGAGAGCTTTGCAGGTGAGAGTATTGTCAATGAAGCCGAGATCAGCTCTGCCAGTGGTATCAATGGCACTCCAGTCACTGATGTAGATAGTACGCCTGATAGCGACCCTAATAACGATGGAGCGCCTATTGATGACGAAATTGATAATAGCAATAACGATGAGGATGATGCTGACTTCGCGCTACTGACTGTGACCAGACCTGAATTATGTGGTACCATAGCTTGTAACGATAATGTTCAGATCAGTCTTGCATCATGTGAGTTAGAGATCACGCCTGATATTCTTTTGGAAGGTCCATCAGCCAATGCTCCGTATGAGGTAATGGTCTATGACCTGAATGATACCTTAATCGGTAACATAGTAAATGGTAATCATGTCGGAGAGCCACGGAAATACACCATATCATGTGGGAGTAATTCTTGCTGGGGTACTGTGACTCTGGAATACAACAGATTACCACAGATTCCAACGCTATGCGATAGTTATGTTCCTGAGCAAGCCGTGAGTTTCACTGGAACACTGGTGGATGGTGAGTCAGAAGAAGTGTTAGTCGCTGATGTGTTCGGTTCGATCGATTGGTTCCAGGAAGTAATTCCGTTCACCGTATTCGAAGATTGCCAAGAGGTATTCTTAGATCTGGATTGGGACTTCAAGTGGAACTGTGGCTCAGCTAAGAATCCTGACTGGTGCGATACTGGAGTCCAGTTCGCTGTACGGGATGCTAATGGAGTATTCTATACGTCACCAGTGGGTGTTGCCTACATAATTGAGAATTTCAACTTGACTCAAGCGGTACTAGATGACCCCAAAGGTCTATCGCTTACTCAAGGTGACTATGAGTTATTGATCGTACCTAATATGGAGACAGCCACCCAAGGTAATGGATGGGAAGCGAGAGGTAACTATACAGGGACCATCAAGTTTAGCGCATGTGAATCTAACTGTGAAACTTGGTGTGGAGCTGGTGCACCTGACGCATTCGTGACCCTTGAAGAACTGAGTGAATTATTAGAGTCTGGATGCTATCCAAATGTTAGAGGTGAGATCAGAGAGGTGCGTGAGCAGTATGGTGATATGTGTGATGGCGTGGTGAATGTGAAGTACTACGCAGACGTAGTCATCCATGGAAAGAGCCAGAAAAGCCTACTGATGGATCAATCATATGCGATAGCACCATTAGCTCTGACTGAGATAGTGGGACCTGTACAAGTAGCATTGGACTGTGGAGACGATTCCACGCCTGAAGCTATCTTAGCGCTGACGGGTAGTGGCAGTCAGGCTTACCCATGGTTCATAGATATACATAATCCTGTAGTAGATTCTGTCTGTGTGCAAGAGATGTTAGTACACTACGAGGTAGCCAGAGATACAGTACAGAAGATGGTAGAGATTAATGGCGTATGGGTGCTATTAGATGTCATAGAGAAGGACCTGAAGGATTCGACCAGATGTATCCAGAAGGAGGCAGTATTGAGAGATTCTATAGTGCCAGTCACAGACCAGTTCTGTAACATCTTGACAACTTATGACGATGTAGAATTCGCTGCATGTGGTGATGGTAAAAAGATCATCAGGACTTGGACGGTTATCGACTGGTGTACTGGGGAGTCAGTCAATAATCTTACACAGACTATAGAGGTTAGTGATAAGATAGCTCCAGTGATAGTAGAGGCAGTGGCTGATGCGACTGTCAGCATCGAAGCTTGGACATGTACAGCTAAGTATAGACTATCAGATGTGAATGTGACAGATAATTGTTCTGAAGAGATCAACATCAAAGTCGCCAGTTCTGAAGGAATATATGATGAAGCTAACGGCTACCTGATTGACCTAAAGCCATCAGCTGATCCGATTGAGGTAATTTTATCCATCGCTGATGCTTGTGGTAATACAGTGAGGGATACATTTAACCTGACCGTCACCGACGCTGTACAGCCTGTTATGGTATGTGTAGATAATGTGCAAGTATCGCTGACATCTGCTCCAGGTGATACAGATGGTGGAGTGGCCAAAGTGTATGCTTCATCCCTTGATGGAGGATCGCATGATGCTGGATGTGGTACAGTGACCACATGCGTAATACGCCAGATTGACTTTGAAGCGCCTATTATTGGAGCTGATGGAAAGCAGCTATTTGTAAGTCATGAGGGAGTACAGAAAGCAGCTTACCATTACAATAATGGATGTGCATCTGACGGATTTTTGACATCAGAAACGCTGGATAAATTTGGAGCTGTAGCCACCAGGGATACATTAGAGTATGTTGTGTGTAAAGATTTTGTGAAGTACTGTTGTGCAGATCAGGGTGAGCAAGATGTTGTACTGATTGCCTCTGACAAGGCTGGTAATGAGAATCATTGCGCATCATCAGTGACAGTAGTCGATAAGTCTGCAGCGCTGCTGGTTTGTGAAGACATCACTATCACGTGTTTAGATAACTTGGATGAGATTCCTACTGCGCGGCCAGTAGCTGCTGCGTGTGGAGAAGCTTCACTCAACATTATAGAAGATGCTCAGGTGAGCAGCTGTGGTGATGGACAAATCATCAGAGAGTACTGGGTAGATAATAATCTGGACGGTGAACTTTCAGCTGGCGATGCTTATTGCAAGCAAGTAATCACCGTAATACCTGGAGATGCAGGTAGATTTGATCCTTATTCGATCAAGTGGCCTAAGCACCATACAGGCGAAGTGATGATCGGTGTCAACTTAGAGTGTAATGACGATGAGCTGACAGTAGCTGATGATTATACGGTAGCGATGGGTGGTGTATTAAGTTGCTCTGCGACAGATGTACATGTCTTACCAGTCTGGTGTGAAGCGGCTTGTGGCCTGATAGGCGTGAGTGCTGATGTAGATACAGTCGTTGCTTCTGATGCTTGCTATAAAGTCATTAAGAGATGGACAGTGATTGACTGGTGTACGTGGGAAGCTAATGGCAGCCGAGTTGATGACGAAAATGATCGAGCCAGAGATGCCTTCCAGGCTGTAGAAGATTGGGCTCAGGGAGAGTGCGATGGTTGTGCTGAAAATATCAGTATTGATCCCGTCTACTTGAGGTACACGGATGTAGATGTCGATGGCTACTATACTTATGATCAGGTGATTAAGGTGGTGGATGACACTGCGCCAGAAGTCTTGGCAGAGGATGTCGTTGTGAACACCAGTGGAGGTGCGATTAGCAAATCGGATGATACTCAGTGCACTGGCATTGGTACCGTATCAGCCAGCGCATCTGATCTTTGTAATGGTGAGTCAGTAGCTGCTGAGCTCATACGATGGTCCATCGCCTACGATAATGGGGAGACCACGACTCGTCATAATGCAACTGGTGCCGATGTCACTATAGATACGGAGCTGGGTAGTCCTGGCGAAGTACACACTGTGACCTTCAGCGCATCAGACGGATGTGGTAATACGAGCACTGCAGTGAGCCAAGTCACCTTTGGTGACGAAAAGGCACCGACGCCAATTTGTATTTCAGGAGTGACGACAGCCTTCATGAGCGTGACTGGTGATGTGGCTATTTGGGCGAACGATTTTGACTTAGGAAGTTTCGATAATTGTACGGATGTACATTTCTCTATCGTACCTACCGGAGACACGCCTGCACACCCAGATTCTGCTGCATTCGTCGATCAGGCGAGCATTACCTTTAATTGCGAGGATGCTTCTAATCTGTATGAATTAGACTTATACGTATGGGATGCCAGTGGAAATACTGACTACTGTACAGTACAGGTCTTGATTAATGGTGAGTGTGACCGTGAGAATATGGGAGCATCCATCACCATTGCGGGTCAGATTGAAACTGAATACGGAGATCATGTGGATGAGGTAATCATGACTATCGAAAGTCAATTAGCCGAGTATCCTAAATCACAGATGACGACCGAAGATGGATTATATTCATTCCAGTCTAATCCGACGGATGCTAATTACAGAATCTCAGCTAAGAAGGATGTAGATCCAGTGAATGGCGTCACCACCTTGGATATCGTACACATTCAGAAACATATCTTAGGTACTGTAGAGTTCGATAACGATTACAAATACATAGCAGCTGATGCTAATGGTGATCAAAAGATTTCTGCAGCTGATATAATTCAACTTCGTAGACTTATTCTTGGGGTTCAAGAGAGTTTTATTGGAAATGAAAGTTGGAGGTTTGTGGATAGAGATCAGGATATGACGACAGGTTCTCCATGGCCGTTTGTTGAAATCATCAATATCATCAGCGTAACAGATGATCAGATGAGTGAAGACTTTATAGCTGTGAAGATCGGCGATATCAATGGTAACGCTACTGCTAATGCAGCTATGAGAGTCGAGACCAGGTCAGTAGGAAGTTTGATGTTATTAATTGATGATGTCAGGGTTCAGAAAGGCGATCGGATAGAGATTCCTGTAAGGGCAGAGCAGTTCGATGCGATATCAGGATTCCAGTTTACTATAGAAACTTCGGATATAGTCATCGAGAGCATACAGTCTTCTGGTTTAGAAGTGAGCACTGATAACTATGCGCTTAGTAACGAAGGATTGTCGATGAGTTGGCATGCGGAGGAGATGGTTTCTGAGGAAGACGTCTTATTTATCATGACAGCTACGGCCCAGCAGAACGGTCTATTGAGTGATATGATCTCATTAACGTCTACTAAGGTCAAGGCTGAAGCATATCAGAGCGAAACCTTTAACCTTCTGGATGTAGAAATGGATGTGATTTCACCTTCTGCGGAGAGCGTTTTCGCCCTCTATCAGAATGAGCCGAATCCATTTATTACTCAGACTAAGATTGGGTTTGACCTACCTCAAGCAGGGACTGCTACTTTAAGTATCCTCGATGCTGATGGTAAGTTAGTGAAGACATACAGTGATATCTACGAGAGTGGATATAATGAGATACGATTAGAAAGAAATGACATCAATGTTTCAGGAGTCGTATTCTACCAATTAGAAAGTGGTGAATACAGCTCTATGATGAAAATGATAATTTTAGATTAATTGATTTGATTTCAATACTTGGTCAGTACTTTTAGTTAAGTGCTGGCCATTTTTTATTTAGTGCAAGGTGTAATATCCACTTCAAATTCAAAACCATGGACAACTTCAAATCCTGGATTTAAATGGCCTTCACGACCAGGAAACACACTAATGCCTGGCTGATCCACGCGAGCGGTAATGGATATGGTATCCACATCTTGATACACTGTATAGGCTGTGACCTCAGTCAGCTTTAGTGTGTCACCAAAACAAGCGACATGACACGGGGCGCAAGCAGAACCTCCACAGTCAATATCAATTTCTTGTCCATCCATGATTCCATTTTCACATGAATAACAACTGCCATCATCAATAACTGCATCTGCCTCAAAATTAAGTGCCGATGGATCGGTGCAACCTTTCTTTATTCGATATTGACCCCTTAAAAGAAAATTGTCAAATGCAATCATACCTGTCCAGTCACCACTATTCCCATCTGAATAAATAAATCTAATTTGAAATTCTGAATGACCATAAGCATCCATATTCAAATTAATATGCTTGACACAGGTCACGTCCCATATATCGAACCAAGGGCAGTTATCCTCTTGCTCATCTATGATGATGATCCAATCATTCCCATCCCAAACGTCTATCCTTAGATGACTACCATTAGCGCCTTTTACATCAGCGAACGTATGAAAAATATAATCTAATTCGAGCTTCACTTCTTGGTATGGGCTGAGATCATATACTGCACTATACATCTCGATGATCCCCGTATACTCAGCACTCGTGATGATGTCATCATCAAAGTAAGCCATACAGCTGCCATCAATGCTCAGGCTGCTGTGTTTATTTTCTTCCTTGCCGTAATTTTCTATCTGCCGATTGTCATTACCTATGGACCAGTCGTATGGATAGGAGAAGTACGACTGATTAGTAGAAGCTATATCCCAGTCTAATGGTAGCCGACAGTCATTAAAGTCCTCTAACTCATATAGATCACAGCTACGATTAGGACTTATATAGTTTACAGTTTTGCTGCAAGATTTGATGCCGTCATTCACTGTATACAGCTCTACATCTATAGATTGACGTTGAGTGGATATGAGCTGACTGATGCTCAAGGTCTGAGGGCTGCTAGAAAAGTGCCTGACGTATTGGATACCTGCTATATCAATATAAAGAGGCGTGCCAGACTGAGCCTCGTGGTGTAAGACAAGATTCAGCTCGTACTGACTTAGCTCTCCGGGTATGCAGTCATCGACCTGTATGTCTACAATTTCAAATTGCTGATCAAGGGAAGTGTGAAACAGTAACTTAGTAGCACTGGAGTGATCGCCATTCACGCAATTGTTGATAAGCGATATCTCATATTCTTGACAAGGTGGGAAAGGATGATTGATAAACATTTCTGTATCAGATATGATCGAATCAATCACCACAGATTGATTATTGAGATCTTTAAGTGTCAAATGAAATTGTCCATCCGCTATCGGATCCCAGTTCAGATCTATTGAAGTAGCGGTGAGAGATAGTAGACTTATGTTCTGCACAGCAGGACACATTTCTGTTCTACAGTTGGACAGACATTCAGCTTCATTTACGAATTGGTTGACCTGCATGATTGAGCTGGATGACCATTGTGTACTATTAGTAAGCGTCGGAGACATGATAGTAGCGGAGCCTGCGGGGTCATGATAGCAACTAAGATTATGGCCCATCTCATGCGCACAAATGACTCGCCTCTTCCAGTCAGCCATTTGCATTTCCTCAATAACATGATATTGCCGATCACTGCAAGTACCTCCCTGGTGTGCATAGCCTACATAGCTACGATCGAGATCTTTATGAAGGTCCCTAGCTGTCAGTAACTGACCCATATCGTGGTCAGAAGCAAATCCACCCGTTTGTGCCCATTCTGCAAAATCATCTAGGAGCAGCACCGCATCAGCAGATGCAGTCCACGGATCACAAGTTGCACAAGTGGATATGACGTGTTCTTTAATTTTGAAATTGATGTCAGTAGCAAATTGATTTTTAAAGTCAGCACTGACCATGTTGAGGACATGAAGACTCTGATCAATAGCGAGCTGCGCATCATGAAAATATTGACTTACATAAGCGTAATCTATGGCGACGGATAATTCTATTTCCACACAGTCTGCTGCCTCTGTTACTCGTTTTGTGATTCGTTCATTTAGCTTAGATTTTTGTTGATGAGCACAGGTGATTTGAAGTGGATAGCTGAACTTATTGGCATCGTAGACCAGATAGCGATGGTCCGTGTCAGAGTCTGGCTGCCTTATTGGCTCTATATAATACTGTTGCTCTTTTGTAATAATCAGTGCGGAGAAATGGTCTGAAGATAAGCTAAGGGTGACTGAAGATGTAGAGTCCCCTTCTAAATGTCCTTGATAAAACTTCATGGTATGACTATTAGTCACTTCATGTATTTTATTACTTCGGACCAGTGTGGAAGTGTAGTCATCAGATAGCAATTTTACCTCGGTGAGTATCAGTTCCCAGCGTTGAGCGTTATCGATCTCAAGTATGAGATGATTCAGATCTTTCTGATTGACTGCCTTGATGATGCGATCATCTATTTGGAATATTTGTGTCTGCTCTGGTACGACTGATTTATGCCCTACACTCTTGACATCAGAGTTAGGAGAAGCTGAAAGATGGATAAGCTCCTGCGAGTAAGCAACGGAAAAAGGTACTGAGCAGTATAAGGCGACAGCAGGGCATAGCAGGAGCAGTCGCTGAATTAGTGTATAATTCATAGCGTCAAAAGGTGTTTAGTCTACGCTCCAGAACATACAATGTAGGTGAAATTCAAACCATTCACACAGCTGATCTACAAATTTCTACAAATAGACTACATTAAATACGCAGATACCTACAAATAGATTACATATGTTATGCAAACTGCGCTTCAGTCTTAGCGATAAGGGTATAAGAAGTTGTTAGTTTTTTGATGGCAGCGTCTATCCACGCTTCTCTTTATCACGATTGACAACGGTCATCACCTGATTGACTTTTAAATTTTTACCTATGATGATTCTATCAGGGTTCAGCACGTAGAGTTCTGGTGTATGATCTACATAGTACTTGCCATATATCGAGCGATTAGAGGGGTCATGGACGTTCGTCCAAGTCATATTATTCTTTTTGATATAGTTCTTCCACTTAGTGTCGTCGGTATCTATGGCTATGGCATACACATCTATATCCTTACGGCTATGCTGATTGTAGAAATCGACTAATTTGGGCGTTTGCTCCATACAGTGTTCGCACTCGGGATTGTACATGTATACGATGAGGTATTCAGCTTTCTTATCCAGTAGTGTCTGCGGATTCCCCTCAGGATCGGTGGATGTGACATTGGGCGCCTGATTACCGATCAAGCTACCAGCCATCTCTGTGGCTCTTTGTTGGAATCCATATATGGAGACACTATCCACCCAAAATGCTTTATCATGGGTAAAGTATCGCTGGATGATTCTGGTAAGCACCATCTCAGGATCCATAAGAGTCGTTTTAGTTGGCTCGTAAGTTAGTGGTACCCAATTAGCGAAAAATTTAAAAAAGTCAGGGTAGGGCTCTGCTCGGTCTATGAGCCATATAGCAGAGTTAGTCACAGAGTCGGGGTGCTGCTGTGTCAGTTCGTCCATATATCGTTTGAGCTTATTAAATATCACTGGTGTCCGTAGCAGGCGTGCATCTCCAAAATCTACATTAGCCCAGAAATCTTTTCTATAGACAGCTAGTCTGGCATCCTCATCTAAATCCATGCGAGGATCAGGATTCTGGCCTGACTTTTTGAACGAGGTATATAGTGAGCCAGGATGGTCACTGAAGGTCTGATTTAAGTGAGATTTTCTCTGATCGACTAATGCTGTTTGTTTGGCTTTAAGCTCATCATAGGCCGCAGTACCTTCTTGTACCGTTTTTAACTCTTCCGCTATGGCAGCGAATTGGGGACGCAGACTTTCTTCAAATCTCATATTGTCATACAGCAGCTCATTATCGATGCTGCCTGATACTTCCATGGAATTAAGTACATCGGCCATTTCGACATCGATGGTAAAAGATTGGTCCTCTCCCAGCAAGACTTGAAAATTTCTATTGTTGGAAAAGTAAACGAAGTAGTGGCCTTGCGGATAGCCATTTGGTTCGTTAAAAGAGAGTTGGCCCTGAGCACTGACCGTGGTAGAGTCCATCCTGAATCTCTGATCCCCTAATATCCCAATCAAAAATGCGCTACCAGCAGGTGCTCCGATAGCACTGATCTTGATATCAGCTGCACTACCCATGACAGGATCTCTTGTCGCATCAGCTGAGGAGGTCAGCTCATTAGACTGAGTACGAGGATTATAGTTGCTGGACTGTGCATTGGCTGACTGATCACTCTTGCATGCAAGCATGAGGATAGAGGTGACAGATATGATTAATAGTAAAATGAATGATAGACTCTTGTTACACATATTAATGGTAATAGTTATACGAATTTATTAATTCTATTAGATATTATCATATCAACGAGCTGATATATCAAATCAATCGCTGCATGGATAGCTATTTGTGACTCACTAATAAAAAAAAGTATGTACGGCCAGTTGCCGCACATACTTTTGCTTCTCATCATTTCATGAGCTCCAGCCGCGTCTGTGTGAATTCCTATGAAGCAGATATGTTCAGCTTCAAAGAGATATCATCATTGATGGCTTTGTCTTTCAAATTGTCAAAGAATTTATCGCTTCCATATTTAACATTAAATTCTGTTCTGTCAATGGTAAATGGAGGAGAAGTAACTTGTACGCCTGATGCTGTAACGTTAATCTTGGTCTTAAAACCCACTTGCTTAGTCACATCCTTGATGGTCAGGTTACCGTAGACGAGGTGTGAGGCAGCAGGATCTCCAGTGACACTGGTAATCTTAGTGATCTCAAACTTGCCTTGAGGAAATTTAGTAACGTCGAAAAAATCCTCATTTTTAAGGTGGCCTTCTAAATCACCTTGCTTATCAGCAGCAAGATCAGTATTCTTTATTGAATTCATATCAATAGTGAATGAACCTCCCGTGACCTGACCGTCTTCTACAGCAATCGAGCCATCTGACAGGTTCAGCGTGCCTGAGTGATCTCCGCCTATCTTTGAGCCTGTCCACATGATGGCAGAATTGGCAGTATTGACTTGATAGCTTTTACCAGTGGCTACTGCGGCTTTACCAGCTTCTGTGGTAGAGGCCTCTTCTCCTGCAGGCTTGCTATTACATGAGAATAGCAGTGCCAAGGATATGAATAATACTATGATGTTTAAACTTTTCATTTTGTTGATGTTGAATTTTGATAAAATATGAGATAACAACGTATATCCTTGCAAAGTGTTTTAAAACGTGAATTAATTATTGATTATCACTATTTAACAAATGTAGTGCAACTTTAATATGATGAATATTCGGTAAATTTGATTTGCTTGAATACTTATCTGAAAGCCTATAACGTTCAGACACAGTCGCACTTTTCATTAAAAAATTTTTCATGCTAAACATTAGCTTTTTATTTATGCAGGCAACCCCTCCCACAGAAGAGGAAATCGGCACCTACAAAAGACTTATTGACCTCATCTTGAAGGGAGGCCCGTTAGGTATGGTGATCGTCAGCGTACTTCTGGTCCTGTCTGTCATGGCTCTGTATATTTTCATAGAGAGATGGCTAACAATCAAAAAAGCTTCAAAAATAGATCAAAATTTTATCAATAATGTTAAAGCAGCTGTCGCCACTGGAAATATTGAGGGGGCTAAGGCTTTATGTCGATCGACAGATTCTCCTATAGCGCGTATGGTGGAAAAGGGGGTCATGCGCATTGGTAAGCCACTGAGAGATATAGATGCCGCCATAGAGAATGTTGGTAACTTAGAAGTATTCAAACTGGAAAAGGGGCTTTCCACCTTAGCAAGTATCGCAGGAGCAGCGCCAATGATTGGATTCTTCGGTACGGTGACTGGGATGATACTGGCCTTTTATAAGATGGCTACCGAATCAAATGTAACACCAGATGTGCTAGCTGATGGAATATACCAAGCACTGATTACCACAGCATTTGGACTTTTCGTCGGTATATTAGCTTTTGTCGGCTATAATTTGTTAGTAGCGAGTGTTGATAAGGTTATTTTTCAGATGGAGCGTACCACGATTGACTTCATGGATATGCTACAAGAACCCGTCGCGTAGGTATGGGGATGAAGCGCAGAAATAAGGTAAGTGCAGAATTTAGCATGTCGTCACTGACTGACATCATCTTCCTGTTGCTTATATTTTTCATGCTCACCTCTTCTCTGGTTCAGATCAGTGTAGATCTGCCGGAGTCTGATTCTAAGACCATAGCGCCCACGGACTTCACAGTCATGATGACGGTGGACGGAAGCACGACTTACAATGGAAAGAAGATAAAGCTCAAGGACATTAAATCTCGTATAAAAGAAGATTCAGCCGATATGGATAATGTGAAGAATGCCACTATAGCCATCGTCGCAGAAGTAGGTGTACCATGGAAAAAAGTCAATGAGATTATAGAAATATCTAATAGCCTCAGAATGAGAGCGATCATTGCGACACAGCCAAGAAAATAGATAGTGGGAATCAAAAAGAAAAATAAAGTCAATCCTCAGTTTAGCATGTCATCCCTCACAGATATCATCTTTCTGTTGTTGATCTTTTTCATGCTAACCTCATCGTTGATTATACCCAATGCACTCAATCTTAAGCTGCCAGGTAAATCGCGTGTCCCTCCCAGTGTCACACAGAAGCCGACTAATGTCAGTATCTCCAGCAGTGGCAAATACTCCATAAATGGAAAGCCTGTCAGTTTGGCCAATCTCGATAAAGCTGTCAAGCAAATTAAAAAGCAGGGCAGGGATGTGAGTATTACCATAGCGCCTCATCCTAAGGTAGCTAATGAGCACGTTGTAGCTGTCCTTGACATAGCATTTCGGTATAAGGTGGAGACAGTCCTCACGAATTATAGATAAGTAGAATACTCATAGCATCTTGGCTGCGCAGCGTGAAAGTGTTACAGCACAATTAAAATGTTTAGTCTTCAAAGGTTTCATAATTCTATTTTGGGTGGCTGGGGAAGTTCAATTCAACAATTAAAAGACGATTAGCCAATATTGACTTGGTTGCCACTATCGCTATGCAATATACAGGGCAGGATGATCCTGATGTCCAAAAGAGTCTAGCCCAAATAGCGGTCATAGGTCGATATCAATATTCTAAAACCCAATCTCCTAAGCTGTGTGGTGAACTTCCAATAGATTTTAAAATATTATAGCTTAATACCAAGCTCGTTTAGCTGCTATTATGTGTGTCTTATAGATATTAACATTATTCTGAATAAGGATAATTATGATGATATAATCTGCAATATATTCCTAATAAAACTCAAGATTGATTAGATTTAGGTGATAAAACGAAAACTAAAATTCGCTGTTGACAGATGTAGTGAATTTTGATTGAAATATATACTATTTGTAGGGTAGGATAAAATAGACATGAGCCGATATCAAGCGTCTTAATTATGAAACTGAGTAAGTGCGCCATCTACAAGAGCTAAGTAATAGATTTCAAACCAAAATGAAATGACAAAGAAAGTATTATTAATAGAGGATAATGAGGGGGACATAAAACTCATAGAAGAAGCTATCACCGATAACAATCTTTCAATAGATTTAGAGCTTTTGAAGGATGGAGGTCAAACCCTACAATATGTAGAAGAGAAGATAAGTGGTGGCTATGTTGATCTACCTGATCTCATTATTATGGACCTCAACCTTCCCAAAGTTCAAGGTAAAGACTTATTAAAGGTTTTTAAGAAGGATACGATATTGAAGCAGATACCGATAATTATCTTGACGACGAGTAGCCTCAGCGCCGATATCAATGAGTGCTTCAGTTCTGGTGCTAATGCTTACCTTATTAAGCCTATCGACATCATTGAGTTTTTCGACATGATCTCCATGATAGATAAGTTCTGGTTCAGAATCTCTTGTCTACCTGAGCTAAACTAACGATCAAGATTAACTTAACTTCTCTTTATCGAGTATAAGAGCCATCTACTATGATATGCTTACTACATGAAAGCTCTTCCTGAGCACATTATAGTCAGTTAATTATTATCTCTAATATCCTAATTGAGACTTTACATAAAAGTTGCTGCTACTCTATAGGACTGATAAATATCCTTAAAAAGAATCAGCATAATACTCTTTATCCAATCTATCAAAACATAAATCGCTACTACCTACACTTAATATCATGACGTCTGCTTAGGCATGTTCAGTAGTAGTAATTAAATTCAGAAGTAAGAGAACTGTTGGTTAAGCTGATATGACTTTAGCACTTTTAGGTCAAAATCTGCACAAATACTTGGGTATAATTTAATTCTGTCAAATACCTTCAGGTTGCTTTTTATCAAGATTAGATTCGTTACACCGTTTATTGCTAAAAACCCATAAAAGTGAGGAAATATTTCAGGGTAAACGTGTTCAAATTAAATCAAGACTATCAATTAATAGACTAAACTTCCCATATGAATAGGGTCTTATTAGTAAAAATCTCTTTAGAATCGTAAAGGGATTTTTAGAAGTGGCGGCTGCCTGCCAGGTACCCGGAGGGGATTAGCTGGCATAGCATTTTTGCTTACTTTTTTTGCAATTGAAAAAAGTAAGGCCCGCACGGCGAGTGCAAGTAAGCTTTGCATCTAAAAAATGTGTTTATGCTTTACTTCTGAATACCCCTGCTTAGTATTTTAGAAGATTATGGGAGAGTTAGTACCGAGATATAGAAGACTTTGTAATATGATCTTACAAAAGCATGATGAACTCTCGTAAGCTTTGATTTTCCTGAAGCTTAAGTTTTTTCCTGATTCGATATCTTGTCATCTGAATACTCTTAATCTCTACATTGAGCAGCTGGGATATCTCGTAATTATCTAAATTTAGCTTAATGTAGGCACAATGCTTCAGGTCCAAGGCGGTCAGCTTAGGATTGATCTTAGTCAGCCTCTTGAAAAAATTAGGGTCGATATTCTCAAATAATCTTTTGAATTCATCATGCGAGTCCTGCTCATTCTGGATCGCGCTAATACTCCTATCGAGCTTTTTCATTTTTTGAAATACGTCAGGCTCATCAATATAAAGCTTGACGGTTTTATAAGCATCATCGTACATCTTTTTAATATCATAGATCTGCTTACTGATTTTATTAGAATCTAATTCGAAGGAAAGTAGCCGCCTGTGTGTGGTATCTATTTCTTTAGCGTGCTGCTGCTCGCGGAGATCGATAAGTTCTGATTTAAGTTCGAGTGATTTTTCGAGCTCTGTCTTTTGTTGCTTGATGATAGAGTTTAGCTCCTGTAATTCGTCCTTCTGCTTCTTGAGTTGCCGCTTGGCTCTGTGGAGCTTGAGGGCGCTATTTACTCTGGAGAAAAGTTCTATTTTCCTCACGGGTTTGTTCAGAAAATCGACACTACCAAAGGTGAATGCTTCTTCCAGCACCTTTTCATCTTCTAAGCCTGTGATGACGATGATTGGCATTTCATCATATCGAGGGTCATTCTTCAACACCTTCAAGACATCCATACCACCCATCTGGGGCATTTGCCAGTCCAAAAGCATGATGTCCACCTTATTATTATTGAGGAAGTCAGCGACCTGATCGCCATCGTCTAATTCATTAAAAATGTATTCTTCTTCGCCTAAATACTCTTTGTAAAGTATCCTGTCGAATTCTCTGTCATCTACGATGAGAATTGATGCACCCTTCATATCAGCTATTTATATAAATGTACACAAAACCCTACAGACTGTCAATATTTGTAGGGCCTGACTTTTAGTGAATTAAGATATATCACGGGCGCTTATCGTGAAATCCAAAAAAGGATGGATCGAATCCAGAATTTTGTAGATTTGCATCATCGGGATGTAGCTCAGTCCGGTTAGAGTATACGCCTGGGGGGCGTGGGGTCGGAAGTTCGAATCTTCTCATCCCGACCGATGACGACAAATGACATATCATAACCAGTGGGTTATATATGTCATTTTTTATAGGGGGTCATGTGGGGGGCGTTTTGCTAATTTTTTGATTGGAAAATAGCGAGCAGTCTTTTCTGACTTTTGAAGAGTTAAATATGGTTCTTGCCAATCGAATGCTGCGTAATAGTCATTAAATCCTACATACCCAAGATTGAACAAATCGTAAATGTGGTTTGTTTTGGATCGCCAATTATCGATATGCTCGAAGTTCTTGTAGTAATAATGAAATCCATAACAGAATAAATCAATATAACTAAGGAGTTCAGGGCTTTTAAAATTTCAGATGTACCATTGTATTTAGTTTCAAGGAAGCCAAAAACCATACTTGCTATATTTTTTTCAGTATTTTTTGTTCTTATTTTTCGCTTTGAGCCATATTTTTTATTAGGCCTTCTCTTACATCTTCCAAGGATTCATTAAGCATGTTTGCAAATCCAATGTACCAATGGTCGAATTCTTCAATTTTAGACCTGAATTCATCTAAGGAAGTATTGATTTGAGCTGGGTCAAAATTTCTACACAATTCGATTTTTCTTTTCATATTCTTGTAGGTATTGCTATGCATGATTCTCAAAATTAATCTATCTGTATCCGTATGACAATCAGGAGATCATAGATGTAAATAGGTCTAAAGTAAATTAGATTCATGATAGTTATGCCTGAAGTAAGTATATGCGGATACAAGCAATCATAAATCCTAATATCAAATCAGATAATGATCTTTATATATTATAAATGCAACTATAATTCTTAAGTCAATTGGAGATATATTTTCCGCGTTTTCGATTAAGGTTATGCCATTCATTTATATTATCTTCTTTATTGCAGCTAATCTAATCTCAGTTAATCTTGTTGGATTTATAATTATATACTTATTCAGTGTGGACAATAATGATGACAAGATAGGTGTACACTGGTCAGATAGTGATGGCGAGTGAATAATATTAACAAAAGGACTATTTCTCGCAGAAGATATATTTGCCTATAGATCATTGTGGATTTGTATTAAACAGAAATGAAATGAAAGAGATAACATTAGACTTACTAAATAATGGGCAAGATTTCATTGATCCTGCTTTAGACCCAATATTTATCAATGAGACAAGAAATATTAAATTATTCAATGCTACATTTTTCATCTGGAATTGAATTAACGATAAAAAAGAAATTGAGAAAAGAGCATTGGCCTTTACTATTCGAAGACACTTCTGAAGCCTACAGATAGTGAAGAGGACTTTACGAAAATGTTGATTATTTAAAAGGCAGGATTAAGAAACAGCATTAAAGAATCGATTTCTTGGTGCACTATTAGGACATCAGATCGCAAGTGGACTACACATATTTAACTAGCTTTTTACGTTTTTCAAAAACCCA
>ENA-ORXR01000285-ORXR01000285.1-marine-metagenome-genome-assembly--contig:-NODE-285-length-75618-cov-18.422115_pt1 | contig 75618 bp, 56 predicted proteins | sample MGYA00237866_ERZ511479 | MGnify/ENA metagenome assembly ERZ511479 | reverse complement strand
AAAAAGAACCAAAAAAGTCAAGAATTATAAACTCGCTCCGCTCAAACACTATAATTCGGCTCTCCCATGTTGATGCTACATGGGATTCTATCATTTTTGCAATACATATTTTGTTTTATTTTAATTTGATCAAAGTAAAACAAAAAAGGACTTTCCGGAGTGGACTCACCATTAACCATTATTTACCTACCGGTTTAAGTCCGAAAATATCCCATTATTAACACTCCATAGAATTCGGTCATCACCATTAATGTCGCCATCGAGATTCATATCAGCAGCATTGTAGACGTTAAATAAGCCATTGGCAATACTCCATGCTTGTCGATCACTACCGTTGATATCGTAACCTGGTGTTTCGTTTAGTTGCTCACAGTTGCCACCATACATCGCCCAGACACCAGTAATGACTTCCTTGGCAGCAAAACCGCCACCTGCCATGTAACCATCTTGTGCAGTAAAGTCAAACACAAGTGTCTTGTCTGTCACCGCAACAGGCGTAGGAGACATCAGACCATTGTGTGACCAGTGATCCGCCTTTACATAGTAGCTTTGTCCATTGACCAAAAAGTCCACAGGTTCAGGGAAGACTAGTTTTCCGTTATTCATTACTAAAGCAGCTGTGCGACCTACGGAAGTAGACGGCAGTGGCCCTTCTCTAAATTCAATCAGGACCCAATCAATCGTTCGTCCATGACCATTGTCTGCAGCCATATTAGCATAAATGTTGTTGTCGAAATTACTAGATTCTGTTCCATTATAATTCCACGGTGCTGCGTTATAGGGTAACATCAGACTTGAGTTATTAGCCTGCCCAGGCAATAGTCCTAATGGATTTAATGCGGAAGTCATTTGATTGATGGCATCGTCATAACAACCTTCCATAAATAATGTGATATCTAATGCAGTCGTATTACCACACCCGATTTCTCGCATTTGAATATTATCGAAGTAGACATCCGCAGCAGAATTGGCTAGGAAAAATTCAAATCGAGCATTCGGATCATCTGGAAACTCCATCGTGATAATCGTTCTGTAAGACTCCGTATTAGCACTCAATTCAAAAGCAGAATATGTGTAAGTGTCATAAGGTGTTACTGATTCTCCTAGTTTTAAAGTAATGACTCTGCTAAATTCTGCTCGGGCATCAAAAGTAATTTCATATTGTTTGCCTTGTTCCAGATTCGCACCACTTATCCCAAAATTGATATCCCATGGATTAGGCATCTGTGCTGGGATCTCCACAAAAGCTTCTCCAGCTGCAGAAACTGCTGTACAGCCAGCACAAGTAAATCCACCTATACTACTAGTAAACAGCTCAGGGCCTACCTCGTCACACAGTTCTGGAACGCAACTGGCATCACTCAACACAACATTATCAATAACTACATCTCCTTGCTCCTGTCCAGTAAAGAACTCAATTGCAGCATTCGCCTGGGTTGGATCAGTCATCGTGAATGAATAAGAGTGAGCAGTCATATCCGTAGTTAGACTTTCCGTTACATAGAAGTAAGAAGCAAATGGGGTAACGGCCTCTCCGAGTTTAATACCAATCTGACGGTTGACGGCTGCTCTTGCGGTGAAAGAAATCTGATAACTCTTGCCTTGTTCCAGTAACAGTCCTGTTTGTTTCAGATTCATACTCCAAGGATCAGGTCCAGGTGTTATAACCTCAATATAAGCTTCTTGGTTGACATTTTGAAAGGTGCCACCCCCATTAAACTGCCAATTACTCAAACCAAAAGAAAAATCACCATTGAGGATTAGATTACAAGGATTAATGACTATTGGTGTACCAGCACAGTTACAATTTCCGTCCTCTATATCACTTGATGTATTCGGATCATTATCGTTACAAGGAGTTCCCAAAGGAAGACAGGAGTTACCCGTAAACACAATTGTTACCGTCTTGTCGTTTTCAAGTACAACAGGAACGGTTTGAGTTAGGCCATTATAATTGATAGTAATAGTATGTTTTCCTTTAAATCCTCTAATCATTGCTTCACCATTCGACGATGTGACGGATTGTTCATTGGTCCACCAGTCATTAAACACTTTATCGATAAATGCATTACCTCCAGGCTTCAAATTCCAGTTGATGTCATACATTGGAGCATCGTCTTTCCAGTGTGCACCATCCCAGAATCCCCACATTAAAAAACCATTTACACCTTCATGACTAAAGCAAGAGGTCAGAAAGTCACGCATGTATTCATATTGGATAACAGGATTTACACCATCCATATCAAACTCAGTAATCTTCATTTCCTTACCATACGTAACATGATAGTCTTCCAGAATATTATATACAGTCATTGGATCAACTGGAAAATTGTCTATATGAGACTGAAAGCCTATACCTTCGTAGTTAACTGCATTTCCTAGTTCTGTTAAAAATTGTTTGTATCGTGTTGTTTGTCCCAAATTCAATCCTCCAGATGTAATCGTAACATAATCATTGATGTAACGTTTGGTATTAGGGTCAAGTTGTTTTGTTTTATTAAAGACTTCAGGATAAATCTCTCGTCCTGTTGGATAACCTGGAGACCCTGCCAGTGCCAATTCTAAATCTCTAACTATAGTCATTTCGTTGACTACATCCCATTCTTCAATTGCACCGTTGATTGTAGGATTATTGAGCATGGTGTTGAAATGGTTGTCTATTTGTTGTAGCATATATGCAGGGTCATTTTGATTGGCTTCCATGCGAGACGGCATAACGTTCCAACCACCCCAAAGTAACGCATGCCCCCTAATTCGAATTCCCCTTTGTCCTAGCCAATTGATGGCATTTTCTTTTTCAGCCACAGTACCAGGAAAGTTATTTTCCCAGGCAGGCCATTTTAGGTCATTTTCAAAGACAACCTGATTAAATCCATGTCCATTACCGTCCATGTTGATCATCTTATCCTGGTACGTATTATTCTGTTGACTATTATTTGCAAAAAGAGAACCATTAACGGCAGAGCCAAAAGCAAAGGAATGACAATCCATATTTACATTTACAGTAGCATTATCAAGAGGATTTCCCAAGGAGTCAGTAACAAGAACGGTCAGGTCTGCTTTTCTAAGTTGCTCAATACGATTATCGGCATCTATTCGCCATTGCGCCGAAGGTTCAATCCCAGGATAGTAATCATTAAAATTCAATTCTGGCAATTGACTGAGTTGGTAGGCATTGCCGTAGTTGATTACTGCCATTCCTGCAATTTGTATTTCCTGAATTTGTTGACCAACCTGCACTGCAAACTGCATGACTCCAGGGGCATAACCTGTTGTAAATTCAAAAGGGATGATATACTGTGTCCAGGTTGTTGGATATTGAAAGAGTGTTCTGACCTGTTTTTCGTAGGGCGGAGCTGCCCTTTCCAAAATAACAGTGCTCAATCCGTTTCCTCCGTTCGCTCCACTGATGCCTTTGCCCCAAAAAACAAGGAGACCACGATCTCCGACTGTAGTCGGATTGTTATTGAGAATGCCCATTGCACTACTAAACGGCGATTGTTGTTGCGTAGTAACATTGATGTTTTTGACCTGAGTAAACTGTTGTCCCGTAACAGTAAGATCCGTCACAGTGGCGCCATAACTGGTATACTGATTGGTTTTGGCGGTCTCATTATCTGCAAACACCCAACTCCCTCCTGTAATGCCATAATCGGCTTGAAGTTGGTTTCTAAGCGCCGTATGGTATGGATCCTCTACAGCAAATAAAGTAGTTGTAATGAATGTTAATAATAATAGACATAAGGAAGTTGCCTTCATGGTTAGTTAGTTAATAGGTGAATGAGATATAGTTGTTGGAGGACTATTAAAGATAAGAAATTATTTGAATTTGAGGACTATTTTTTTTATTATAAAATGTCTTTGAATCGTTTCGTTTTAATTCACAATTTACTATTTATCAATATCTTAGGTTGAATTTATTTCGATTTCGCAAGCGACATTGGAGAACGAAATACCGACTAGATTTTGGGTTAAATTTTTAAAGACTTGAAAAGTTAAATAAAAAAAAGTATCTTTGATTATCTGCTTAGCATAACCACATTTTAATTTTCTTATAACATATCTGCTTAAAATCAAGTTCTTTGATATTCCGTATTTAACCGGACAGATTCTTTATTGTATACAATGAGACTGAGACCCAAAAAATCATTTGGTCAACATTTTCTAAGGAATGAGCAAATCACAAAATTGATTGCTGACAGCCTTACGTTAAGTGATAACCATACAGATGTATTGGAAATTGGTCCTGGAAAGGGAGTACTTACAAAGTACTTACTAGATATGCCAATCAATCTTTTTGTAGTCGAAGCTGACAGAGATATGATTGCGCATCTCAAAGCAAACTTCCCAGGACTAAAAAACAGAATCATTGAATCTGACGTATTGAAAGTAGACATTAAACAGTATTTTGATAATCAGTTTCTTGTTATAGGTAATTTTCCTTATAACATTTCGTCACAAATCCTGTTTAAAATTCTAGAAAATAGAGCACAGATACCCGAAATGGTTGGCATGTTTCAAAAAGAAGTTGGTGACAGAGTCGCATCTGGCCCAGGAAGCAAAGTCTACGGTGTTACCAGTGTACTCATTCAAGCCTACTACGATGCTGAAGTGCTGTTTGACGTAGACCGATCCAACTTTGAACCACCACCTAAGGTACAATCTGTTGTCATAAAGCTCACTAGAAAGAAAAACAGTGAGCTTGGATGTGATTACAGTTTGTTTAAGTCGGTCGTGAAAATTACCTTTGGTCAACGTCGCAAAATGCTTCGCAATACGCTCAAACAATTTGTCAGTGATTCCGAATTTTTGTCCCAACCTCGATTTCAGAAACGCCCAGAACAGTTGTCTGTTCAGGAGTTTGTAGCACTTACCAACGCTATTGCACAATTCAACAATGAGTAATCTTTTGATTTTGTTTCTAATTTAGTCAGTCTTTTTTATCTTTGATTATTAAACCTACTACCCTTGAACAAAGGAAAGATCCTCATTACTGACGCTGTGCACCCATTACTTATTGACGGTTTACAAGAGATGGGCTACCACTGCGATTACCTGCCTTCAATCAAAACTGACCAAGTTTTAAAGGTGATACCTAACTATGTAGGTTTAATTATCAATAGCAAAATCAAGGTCGATCAAAGAATGCTGGATCTGGCAAAGACATTACAATTTGTCGGACGTTTGGGCTCTGGCATGGAAATCGTCGATTTAGATTACGCCAGAAAAATGGATGTTGCTATTTTACGCTCGCCAGAAGGCAATAGAAATGCAGTCGCAGAGCACGCCGTTGGTATGCTCCTAGCACTTAACAACAAATTACTGACTGCTGATCTAGAAGTGCGTAGTTTCAATTGGGACAGAGAAGCCAACCGTGGTTTTGAACTAGAAGGCAAAACAATAGGTATCATCGGATTTGGTAATACTGGTAGGGCGTTTGCCTCCAAGTTCGCTGGTTGGGATGTGCAAGTACTAGCATATGACAAGTACAAGCAAAACTATTGTAATGACATCCCTTTCGTGAAAGAGGTGGAAATGCAAAAAATCAGAGATGAAGCTGATGTATTGAGTCTTCACATCCCCTTAACAACTGAAACCAAACATCTGGTGGGAAATGGATTTGTAGAAAAATTTAGCAAACCCTTCGTTCTTATCAATACTTCAAGAGGACCGATTGTCGATACGGAATATTTAATCAAAATGCTAAAATCAAACAAGCTTAAAGGAGCTTGTTTAGATGTTTTTGAAAATGAAAAGACTGCTACCTATACGGATGCAGAAAGAATTATATATAAGGAATTGTTTCAAATTAAAAACACAGTTTTATCTCCACATGTTGCTGGGTGGACACATGAGTCAAAGCAAAAAATGGCTCAAACCCTGCTTAAGAAGATTAAATCTGTGTTGAAAGTTGATTTATATAATAAATACTAATGTAATTTTATAGAAGAATTTTTACTGATATAATTTTGCTGTTGATTAACAATTTATTAACATTGCATGCTCTTGAAGCATGAATATTGTCAAATCACATAAATGATATAACATATGGCACGTTACTTTTATTTGCTGTTTTCATTGTTACTGATCACTACAATTGGATATGGTCAAACCATCCAAGGAAAGATCATAGATGAAAGCAGCGGCGAGGGATTACCTTTCGCCAACGTAATTTTAGAAAAAGATGGTGTCCAAAAGGCTGGAACTACAACCGACCTTGATGGAAACTTTATCCTAACTGGTTTTGATCCCGGAACTTATGGCGTAAGAGTAGTTTACGTAGGATACCAGGATAAACTGATTAACGGTATCACTGTTGGTTCAAGTAAAACAATTCCACTTGACATTCAAATGGCCGTACCTGTAGATGGTGGCGTTAACTTATCGGAAATCGTTGTTGTAGAATATAGAGTGCCTCTGATAGAGCAGGATAATACAGCATCAGGTACTACAGTTACCGCAGAAGAGGTCATGAAAATGCCTGTTAAAAGTGTAACGTCAGTAATCGCAACTACCGCAGGTGTTGGTCAAAGTAAAGAAGGTGGAGCCACTAGCTTTAGAGGCGCACGTGAAAACGATGATATTATTTTCGTAGATGGTGTACGAACTAGAAGGAGTACTGTACCAGCCGCTGATATTGAGCAGGTTCAAGTCATTACTGGTGGGTTACCAGCTCAATATGGTGACGTTACTGGTGGAATTACTAACATCATAACAAGAGGACCATCTAGTAAATTCTCAGGAAACCTTGAGTTAGAAACCTCTGAGTTCTTAGATGCATACGGTTACAACTCCGCTAACTTGAGTTTTAGCGGTCCATTGTTAACTAAAAAGAATTCTGAAGGGAAGGTACTTAGATCGATCATCGGTTACCGAATATCTGGACAATACCGAAATATAGATGAGGCTAGTCCTTCTTTTGTCGGTGCTTACACAGCAACAGATGAATTCCTTGATTTGATGAGAGAAGATCCATTAATCTTTAGAAACAATAGATATATCCCAAGAGGTTTTTTCATGTCTGAAGAGGATGTCGTTTTAACTAAAGCTCGACCTAATGTCGGCCGTATGGACCTCAATGGAAATGGGAAAGTTGACATTCAACCAGTTAGTGGACTGAACTTTACCGTTGGTGGTAACTACAACTTTATCGATAGAGCTGAGGATGTTAGAGCAGAAAGGAGTTGGTTGTTAAATAGCCACAAACACCTACAACGTTATGATCAAGACTGGAGAGTTTTTGCGAGGTTGCGTCAAAAAATTGGAGGAAGTGGTCTTGAGGAACTTAGTGATGAGGAAAAAGAAGAGAGAAGTTCCGCCACTATCCAGAATATCAATTATACAATACAAGTTGATTACAACAAGGTGAACATTGAAAGATATGATCCTGACCATAAAGACAACCTATTTAATTATGGATACTTGGGTCAATATGACAGAAGTTGGACCCCTGCATATGGTTTTAATCAAGATTCTATGAGATATGAACAAGTAGGTTTCTCCGAAACATTTGATGATTTTATACCAGGTGGAGTTAATCTTGCTCAGGAAAAATATCTTGGATATGATATAGATCCATCAGTTCAGCAAATTCCACAAAATGGTGAAATGCCCTCATCTTTAGAGTATATTTACTCCTCTGGTATGCATTATAATTATGGTGCCACAAGAAATAATTACTTCCAAAAAATTGAGGAGAACCAATTCGGAGTTACTGCGTCTGGTGGTCTTGATATTGTAGGAAAAGGAAAAGACAAAAGTAAACACTCTATTCTTTTAGGAGTGATTTACGAACAAAGAACTGATCGTGCATACGATATTTTTCCAGCACCACTTTGGCAGCTAGGAAGACAGTTAGTTAGAAGCGACTGGTTCTTGAATACTTCGGATACGATTTTCAGTACAACTGGAGACACAATCTCTTTCCCACTAGCTTATAATAACGGTTCTACATTCGCAAATTCTGTTAGAGATATGTATTCTTCTGAAGAATACGGACATTTCAATTCTGACTTCCTTAGACCAGAAGATTTAAGCCTTGATATGTTTTCTGCTGACGAATTAAATGACAATCTTCCTTCAATCTACCTAAACTATGAAGGATACGATTATACCGGTAAGAAATTAGGTGCTGATGTTTCTTTTGAAGATTTCTTCACAGAAAGAGATGATAGAGGCGACTTATATCGTCCAGTAGCACCTTTCGCACCGATTTACACCGCGTTCTTCTTACAAGATAAATTTACATTTCGGGATATTTACTTCAACTTAGGCGTTCGGGTAGACAGATATGACGCCAATACAAAAGTATTAGCTGATCCTTATACCTTTAATCCGATTAAGACAGTTGCTGAAACTTCTGAACTTAACCATGCAGATGGAGTTGAAGATGACTGGAAAGTGTATGCTGAAGAATCTGGAGGACAAACTGTTCCTTTTGCTTACAGAGATGGTGATACTTGGTATACTGCTTCAGGTGCATTAATAAATGATCCTATAGCCGTTTACAGAGGACGAGACATTGGGGGATCTGCCTTGTATAGTCGTTACCAAAACATTCAAGATGAAAATTATGACCCTACTGGAGTATTTGTGGATTACGAGCCACAAATTAATGTAATGCCTCGTGTTTCTTTCTCTTTCCCTATTTCTGAGGATGCTGGTTTCTTCGCTCATTATGATATTTTAACTAGAAGACCAACCACATCTAACAGAATGAATGCGTTAGATTACTACAACTGGGTACAGAGACAAAATATCTACAGTAACAATAATCCTGATTTGAAACCTTCCAAAACAATCGATTATCAAGTTGGGTTCCAACAAAAAGTATCTGCTAGTTCTTCTGTTAAGTTAACCGCTTATTATAGAGAGCAAAGAAGTCTGATTGCAGCACGAACCTACACTTTTGCAGATCCTGTTCCTACTTACGTAACTTTTGGAAACAGAGATTTCGGTACAGTGAAAGGATTTACATTCCAATATGATTTGAGAAGAACTAAAAACTTTAAGTTCAAATTAGATTATACACTTCAATTTGCTGAAGGTACTTCCTCAAGTGCGACTACCTCTTCAAGAGGAACATCTCAACTAGGAAGCGTGAGACCAATTTTCCCTTATAGCTTTGATCAAAGACACAATATTGTTGGTAGAATTGATTTCCGCTATTCTGAAGGAGATAAATACAATGGTCCTAAAATTGCAGGAAAAGACATTCTTGAAAACTTTGGTGTTAATATTTTAGCTAAATTTGGATCAGGTAGACCATATACAAGAAAGCAAGATCCTTCCCCAAGATCGGGAACGAATACAATTGGTGATTTTAACGGTTCTAGATTACCATGGACGAATCAATTTGACTTGCGTGTTGACAAAGATTTCTTCTTTGGAAGAAAAGCAGGTAAGAAAGGACTTAGTTTAAATGTTTATTTAAGAGTTCTAAACATTTTGAATACGGGTAATATTGTAGGAGTATATCCTTACACTCAGGATCCTGATAATGATGGATTCTTAATTTCTGCTGAAGGTCAAACTTTATTACTTTCGGTAGAAAGTGCACAGACATATGAGACATTATATAATTTAAGATTACTAGACGATACAAATTACGGTTTGCCAAGAAGAATTCGTCTGGGAATTATCACTAACTTTTAATTGAAGAAAACGTTTTAGTTATGAATAAATTCAAAATATTAATCGTTTCGACATTTATTTTTTCTGCATTCTCATTGTTTGCAAGAGAAAATGTCAACGAAAGAGATGATAATCCTGGAAGTGCACCACCTACAACAACCAATTATCGATCGGATTGTACTCAATCTTTATCAAGGGTTGACTTAGATATTAATAATATTCAAGCCAGATTACTTGGTGGTGGTGACATGTGGTGGGATTTATCTGATGGTCGATATATCGTTCCTAAAGTTGAGCCTAATAGTGGAGAGGATGAAGTATCATCTATTTTTGCTGCCGCATTATGGATTGGAGGTAAGGATGGAGCAGGAAACCTAAAGATAGCAGCTCAAACTTATCGCCAAGGAGGTGATGATTTTTGGCCTGGACCAATTGATAATAATGGTAATATTGACCAATCTATTTGTAAGAATTGGGATAGGCATTTTGTTGTTCTTGGTAAAGACATTACTCGGGTTATAAATGAATATCAGAAAGATAGGGATGGAGATGGAGTTGCAGATAATACTGTTGATTTAGATTCTATATCTGATGGGATGTATAGATGGCCCGGTCGTGGTAATATTCACTTTGATGCTATCAATGATGGTGAACTTACTGGTTTTCCACTTCCAGACCAGGATCTAGCACCTTTCTTTGATGTGGATTCTGATGGAATATATGATCCTGAGAAAGGTGATTTTCCAGTTATTAACGTAATAGGTTGTGAAACCACAAATATTAATGACGCTGCTTATGCAGATCAAATGATTTTCTGGATTTATAATGATATCGGGAATATACATGGAGCCACTAATGGTGATCAAATTGGTATGGAGGTTCAAGCTTTGGCATTTGGTTATACTACAAATGACGAAATAAACAATATGACCTTTTACAAATATACCTTATTGAATAAAGCGACTCAGACTTTAAATGATACATACATAGGCCAATGGGTTGATCCTGATTTAGGATGTTGGAATAATGATTTTGTAGGATGTGATGTTTCTCGTTCCTTAGGTATCGTTTATAATGGTACTGCTACAGATCCAGATTGTCAAGATTTTAACGGGGCAACAGTTCAAGGATATGGTAATGAGGTACCAATTCTTGGTGTTGATTATTTTAGAGGACCAAAAGATACGAGTGGCATTGAACTAGGGATGTCTGCATTTGTCTACTACAATAATGACGGTACTCCTACAGGAAACCCTAATAATGGTCAGGAATACTATGGATATCTTTCCGGATTCTGGAAGGATGGTTCTCCAATTGAGTATGGAGGAGATGGATACCAAGAAGGTACTTTTCCAACAACATATATGTTTCCAGACGATCCTTCTGCTTCAGGTACAGGTGTTTGGTCCGAATGTTCGGAAAACAATAACCCAGACGATAGACGATTTGTTCAATCCTCAGGACCTTTCGTATTGTTGCCAGGAACTACCAATGAAGTAATTATTGGTGCAGTTTGGATTCCTGAAGCAGATTATCCATGTCCCAGTTTCACAAAATTACAACAAGCAGATGATAAGGCTCAAGGACTTTTTGATAATTGTTTTAAATTGACTGATGGTCCTGATGCACCAGATATGTGTGTTATTGAGTTGGATCGCGAATTAATATTAGCTTTAAGCAATAATCAAAGTTCGAACAACTATTTAGAAGGATATAGTGAGAATTCACCCAATATTCCTCTAGGATTTGAAGACTCTACTTATAGGTTTCAAGGTTACTTAGTTTATCAATTAGCTAATTCTTCTGTAGTTGCTGCAGACTACAAGGATGTTAATAAAGCTAGATTAGTTGCTCAAATTGATGTTAAAGATGGAGTTACAAAATTAATCAATTATCTACCAGATAGCGATCCAGATATAAATATATTGATACCTAACATTATGACAGAGGGAAGTGATAATGGTGTTAGTCATTCATTTAGAATAACAGAAGACCTTTTTGCTACAGCCGATAAACGTTTGATCAATCATAAAAAATATTATTTCTCCGCAATTGCTTATGCTTCAAATAAATATTTGTCCTATGATCCGACTATGCCTGCTAGTGGAGGTCAACAGTTGGAGTATTTAGAAGGTAGACTAAACATTAGAACCTACACAGGTATTCCGCATCTCACAGATCCTGAGAATGGTGGTACTTTAATTCAAGGAGACTATGGTGCTGAACCTGAGATTACAAGAATTGATGGAATAGGAAATAGTGGTGGTTATCTAAAGTTAACTGATGCATCTCGCACTCAGATTTGTGAAGATGGTTTTGCGGAACGCATTACCTACCAAAGTGGCGCAGGTCCTTTTTCAGTAAAAATTTATAATCCACTTAATGTGGTAGACGGTACTTACACACTTGAACTATTAGATAATAACATGACGGATACCATACTGCAAGATTCTATTTACTGGATTTTGACGGATGCCAACGGAACACAGTACTTCTCGGATAAAACAATCGAGAAATCCGATGAGAAACTAATTGAAGGTTTAGGAATTTCAATTCGCATTGAGCAACCAGATGCTATTAACGATGCATCTGCTCCAGGTGGGGGCGATCCAATAACAGGAAACGGATTCATTGGTGCAGATATCAGTTATGATGACCAAGATGATGAGTGGTATGGATTTTTGTTTGATGATGCTTTGCCTTTTGGATTTTCAAACTTTATTAGAACTAAAAATCTAGAAGCACAGCAATTTAGAGATCCAGATCAGATTTATTCCAGTGTTCTTGGTGGTGCTTGGTATCCATACCCTTTAGTTAGCTGGAAGCCAGAACCTAGTTTAATACCTTTCAATGGTGGTAGCTTTATCACACCAGCGTGGACAAATAGTTTTTCCAGTCAAGTAGATGCTCGAAATTATTTAACCAATATCAAAGGTGTTGATGTAGTATTGACTTCAGACAAGAGCAAATGGAGTCGTTGTGTTGTGTTAAATACATATTCTGACTACTATGACGATGAAGGATTGCCAAATCCAGATGCTGCGGCAGGCGCATACGGTGTCCGTTCAGATCAATCTGTTGATAAAGATGGTAATCCAGATAACACTGGAACAACAGGTTTCTCTTGGTTCCCTGGATATGCCGTAAATGTTGAGACTGGTGAACGATTGAACATGTTCTTTGGTGAGAATACCTTCTACTCCGCAACAGATTCTACTGGAGCGATAAGTTTGGGTATCCCAACTAATAATGGTCATGATATGATGTGGAATCCTAGTAATTCTATTATTGAAGGGATTAACGGAAGTCCTCAGTTTACTGGTACCCTTGCTGAGATGCCATTAGGTGGACAGCACACCATCTACATTACTAATGAACGTTACGATGAGTGTGAACAGCTTGCTGTTGAGCTAGGTGGAAGCCCTTTTAACAAAATAACGGGTTGGGCAAAGGTAATCTGGACATCTATGCCAATACTGCCACGAGGGTATGAATTGAATTCAATGGCTGAAGGTATCATCAAAAATGATGTAAAATTTGAGCTTAGAGTAAACAGTCAATTCGAAGAATTCAACGCAGTCCCTAATAACGCAAATGAGGATTATAACAAATATGAATTTACAATTGAGGGACAAGCTCCAGATGTGAATAATAATGAAGTGGCTGCAAGTGCTCTTGATTTAATTCAGGTGGTTCCAAATCCATATTATGCATTCTCTGCTTATGAAAATGGAAATAATGAAACACTCGTTAAAATCACTAACTTACCAGCTCAATGCGAGATTACAATCTACTCATTGGATGGTCAGCTAATCAGAAGGTATCAACGAAATGAGGATGGAACCAACTTAGCAGGAACTGGATCAAAACAAGTCTATCCTGCAATTGAGTGGGATTTGAAAAACCAGAAAGGAATTCAGATCTCAAGTGGCGTTTATATCATTCACATTAATGCAGAAGGAATTGGTGAAAGAGTCATTAAATGGTTCGGTACATTACGTAGATTTGATTCAATAGGTTTATAATCTAAAAACTAAAAACAAAATGAATAAATATATAGTTCTAATATTGGTTTTTATGCTTTCACTGACACAGAATGTGGAAGCAGGAAACCCTGACAGACAAGGTCAAGCAGGAGCTTATGAGTTATTGCTTAATCCTTGGGCAAGAAGTGCTGGTCTTAAAGGCCTAGTAACTGGAACAGTCAAAGGGATTGAGTCACTTAGAGTCAATCCAGCTGGTCTTACATTTATGGGGCAAACACAAGTAGTGTTGGCAAGAACCTATTACTTACAAGGAACAGGTGTATCTCTAAATGGATTAGGGTTAGGACAAAGAATCTCTGACAAAGGAGTTCTGGGTATTTCTCTTATGTCTGTTGACTTTGGAGAAATTGATGTAACAACCACTGATTTTCCTGAGGGGATTGGTGCGACTTACCGCCCATTGTTCTTTAATCTTGGACTAGGATATGCACATCAATTTTCTGAGCGTATTACTACTGGGTTTACACTTCGATTGATTTCGGAGTCTGCTCAAAACGTAAGTGCGATTGGTGCTGCAATTGATGCAGGAATTCAATACCATACAAACGATTTTCACTTTGGAATTAGTTTGAGAAACATTGGTGCACCAATGAAATTCAGCGGTGACGGTACTGTGTTCACTGGAAATTCTCCAGTAACTCAGCTAGATCCTGTGAATGGTAACGACACCTATTCTGTTGCAATTAGAGAAAATCCTTTTGAGTTACCTTCTCAATTGAATATTGGAATTGGTTATGATTGGAAATTGTCGGAAGACTTACACCGTGTTTCATTCATGGGTAACTTTACCTCTAATTCCTTTTCAAAAGATCAATTCGGTCTTGGAGTTGAGTACGCGCTAAGAGAAATGTTTATGTTGAGAGTTGGGTATCAGTATGAAAACGGCATGTTTGATTCTGAAACCAGAACTAACGCACATACCGGTCTTGGTGCTGGTGTTAGTGTTGAAATGCCACTTAAAAAAGGGGGTGATTCAAAGCTAGGAATTGATTATTCCTACCAAACAACGAGCCCATTTAATGGAACTCACACAATTGGACTAAGATTTAATCTTTAATATTTTAAGATATGCAAGAACTGAGCTTCGTTTCAGTTCTTGCATCTTTTAAATTTTAATTTTTTTGCATAACTATTTAGACCCTTTTATTCTCTCAAAGAAACAATTTACCCCAGTCGTTTGTCGACTTCCGTCTTTCCTGACAAAACCACCTTTTTTAATGATTAATTATTAGTGATCAATGATTAATTACCCTCCAATTGCTATTCACTCGCAACGAGTTTTTTAGTAGCCGAGGCCATTATTCATTAAACATTAATCATTTAATTTCCTGCGATTCCAATAAGTATTCTGCTAAATCCATAATGATTAATTTCCCTCCAATTGCTATTCACTCGCAACGAGCTGTTTAGTAGCCGAGGCCATTATTCATTAAACATTAATCATTTAATCTCCTGCGATTCCAATAAGCATTCTGCTAAATCCATAATGATTAATTTCCCTCCATTACTATTCACTCGCAAAGAGTTGTTTAGTAGACAGGGCCATTAAACATTAATCATTAAACATTAATTTTCCTGCGATTCCAATAAGTATTCTGCTAAATCCATATTGATTAATTATAAGTGATCAATGATTAATTCCCCTCCATTGCTATTCACTCGCAAAGAGTTGTTTAGTAGACAGGGCCATTAAACATTAATCATTAAACATTAAATTTCCTGCTAAAAACGATGAACTGTTTACAATTCATGGTAGCTGACAAATAATGATTTGTTTGGACTGTCAATTATTTATTTGTAAAAATCGTTTTTTATGAAAAAAATCAAAGTATTAATCGTTTCTGGGCTTCTTCTATTTATTTTCTCCTTACATGCAAGAGAAAACAAAAGAGATCATGGAGCTACCGAAAGTAGACCTGCTGCTGAATTTCGATCTGACTGTGTTACCTCCTTATCAAAGATAGATCTTGAAATCAATAACGTCCGCGCCCGTCTACTCGGAGGAGGAGACATGTGGTGGGACCTAAGTGACGGCAGATACATCATTCCTAAGGTCGATCCAGCCGTCGAGGATGAAGTTTCTTCCATTTTCGCAGCTGCACTATGGATTGGAGGAAAAGACGCAGCAGGCAACCTTAAAATGGCTGCACAGACGTACCGTCAAGAGGGAGATGACTTTTGGCCGGGTCCTTTAGATGAAAATGGGAATACCGATCAGAACACCTGTTCTCTTTGGGATGTCCACTTCACAGTACTGGGAGAAAGTATTACATTATTGATTAATGACTACACAGCTGATGATAACAATGATGGACAGCCAGATAATATCATTAACGACCCAGTACCAAGTGATTTGTATTTCTGGCCAGGAAGAGGCAATCCCCATTTTACTGATTTACCAAGTCCTGCAGGGTTCAATTTGCCAGATCAAGACTTAGCCCCTTTCTTCGACGCAGACAGTGATGGGATATACGACCCCGAGCAAGGAGACTTCCCTGTAATTAATGTGATTGGATGTGAAAGTGAGTTTATCAATGACGCCGCTTATGCCGATCAAATGATTTTCTGGATATATAACGATAAGGGAAACATCCATGGAAATTCACGAGGAGATGCGATTGGTATGGAAATTCACGCACTAGCCTTTGCCTATGCTACTAATGACGAGATCAACAATATGACGTTTTATAAGTATACTTTGTTGAATAAAGCAACACAAAACTTATTCGATACCTACATCGGACAATGGGTAGATCCAGATTTAGGCTGTTGGAATAATGATTTTGTTGGGTGTGACACCTCGCGCTCCCTTGGAATTGCTTACAATGGTACTGCAACAGATCCTGATTGTGCATTTGGGACCGCAATTGTCCAAGGATACGGAAATGAAGTGCCAATGCTAGGAATCGATTACTTTAGAGGACCAACTGATTCCTCAGGAAAGGAATTAGGAATGTCCACCTTTGTTTATTTTAAAAATTCTACTGGGCCTCAAGGAGATCCTAAAACTGCACAGGAATATTACAGATATCTATCAGGATTTTGGAAATATGGTTCCCAAATTGAATACGGAGGAGACGGATACAATCAAGGGACCTTCCCATTTCCTTACACATTTCCCTCTGATCCAACTGATACGGGTCCTGATGCCTGGTCAGAGTGTTCGGAGAACAATGCACCAGGAGATAGACGATTTGTGCAAGCCTCAGGCCCATTTTTATTAGAGCCTGGTAAGACAAATGAAGTGATTATAGGCGCAGTTTGGGTGCCGGATGTCACTTATCCCTGCCCTAGCTTTTCAAAATTACAGGAAGCAGATGATAAAGCACAAGGACTGTTTGATAATTGCTTCAAACTGACCAACGGGCCCACTGCTCCAGATCTATGTATCATAGAATTAGATCAGGAGTTGATTATTGCATTGGACAATCAGGCAAGCTCAAATAACTTTTTGGAAGGTTACAGTCAACCATCACCCAATATTCCTTTGGGTTTTTTAGATTCTACATACAAATTTCAAGGCTATTTAGTGTATCAGCTCGCCAATCCAACTGTAGTGTCCTCTGAGTATAGCGATGCTGATAAAGCAAGATTAGTAGCCAAAGTCGATCGGAAAGACGGCACTACAAAGCTTTTCAACTATTTGCCAGCTGAAGATCCCGACATCACGATACTAATACCCAATGTGATGGTAGAAGGGGAGGATTCTGGGATTCGTCATTCCTTTAGAATTCAGGAGGACTTATTCGCTACGGGAGATAAGCGCTTAATCAACCATAAGAAATATTACTACTCAGTGATCGCTTATGCGTCTAACGACTACAAGTCCTACGATCCTAGAACCCCCTCCGACGGTGGGCAACAATTGCAGTATTTGGAGGGACGACTCAACATCAAAGGGTACACAGGTATTCCGCATTTGAATGACCCGGAAAATGGAGGGACAATCGTGAAAGGAACATACGGCGAAATGCCAGAAATTACCCGTATTGACGGAATAGGGCACAGTGAAAGATACTTAAAACTAACGGAGACCTCTAGCCAACAGATTTTTGAAGAAGGGTTTGTTGAAAGAATTACTTATGAGAGTGAAAGTGGGCCATTTACAGTAAAAGTATTCAACCCATTGGCTGTTGTTGATGGAAAATATACCCTTGAATTGTTAGATAATGATACCACAGATCAACAGTTAAAAGATTCGATTTACTGGATTTTGACTGATCAGAATAATACGCAGTACTTCTCTGACCAGTCCCTTGATGTTGCAAATGAGCAATTGATCAGTGCCTTAGGAATATCTATAGAGATAGAGCAGTCAGCGGCTATTATTGATGTGGCATCACCAAGTGGAGCTGCACCAATACCTGGCAATGGTTTGATAGGCGCAAATGTGACCTATGAGGATAGAAATGAAGAATGGTATAGTTTTGTAAGCGATGATTTTATCCCTGCAGGCTATACAAATTTTGTCCGAACAAAACTTGGAGAAGAGGAAGCACACAGAGACCCTGAACGGATCTACTCTAATGTATTGAGTGGTGCTTGGTATCCATATTCCCTGTTGAGTTGGAAGGAGGAACCAGTGATTGACAATTTTATCACTCCAGTCTGGACAAGTGTATTTTCCAAGCAGGTAGATGCTCGTAATTTCTTATTTCACCTCAATAATGTGGACATTTATCTGACAGCAGATAAAAGTAAATGGAGTCGTTGTGTAGTATTGAATACCTTCTCTCATTATCACGAAAAGGAAGGCCTGTTGAGCCCTGATACCAACGGACCTTATGGCTTGCGTTCTGATCCCTCAATAGATCAAAACGGTGATGTAGATAATTCAGGGACAACTGGTTTCTCCTGGTTTCCTGGGTATGCGGTTGATGTAGAGACAGGAGAACGGGTGAACCTATTCTTCGGAGAAAATACGTTTTACTCCGCAACAGATCCTACTGGTGCAAGTAGCATTGGGATCCCAACTGATAATGGACATGATATGATCTGGAACCCTAGTAGTAGCATTTTCGAAGGCATTAACGGAAGTGAAATTTTTACTGGCACATTAGCGGAATTACCATTAGGCGGACAACATACTATTTACGTTACGAATGAGCGATATGATTCCTGTAAGCTGATTGGTGCAGACTTGGCAGGCAATAATTTCGAACAAATCAGCGCTTGGTCAAAGGTGACGTGGACGTCTATGCCATTGCTACCACCTGGTTATGAGTTAAATACTATGGCAGATGGGCTGATCAAGAATGACCTCAAGTTTGAACTTCGAGTAAATCGCCCATTCACGACATTCGATGCGGTGCCAGATAATGTTAATGGCGGCTACAACAAGTACGAATTTACAATTGAGGGGAAAGCACCAGAGATAAACAACAACGAGATAGCAACTAGTGCTTTAGATTTGATACAAGTCGTACCCAATCCGTACTATGCCTTCTCCGCCTACGAAAACAGTAATAATGAGTCACGGATAAAGATTACAAATTTGCCAGCCCAATGTGCGATTACGATCTACTCACTTGATGGCCAGTTAATCCAGAGATACAAACGCAATGAGGATGGCACCAATTTGCCCAATACAGGATCAAAGCAAGTGTATCCGGCTATTGAGTGGGATATGAAAAACAGCAAGGGCATTCAGGTGTCAAGCGGCGTCTATATCATTCATATTAACGCAGAAGGCATTGGGGAGCGGGTGATTAAGTGGTTCGGAACCATGCGAAAATTTGATTCGCTCGGCTTGTAGTGTTTGATTTTTTTTGATTTTTGGAGCGCTATTTCCCGCTATACGCTTGTATGGAGTACCCTAGCCGGCTGTTTAGCATTGTCGCAGCACTGTCTTCACTAATCGTTTAGCCAGCGCTGCTCCTGCTTCACAAGCCGCCTAGAGCACTCCATATCGCTGCTATCGGGAGCGCAATGCCACCTAATTAGGTTTTGGGGCTTGGTTTTTAGGTTTTGGAATGCCTTTGTTTTATACCAACAGCTAATTTGCCAAGCCCAACACCCAAAGTGCGGCATTGGCTGAGGGACAGCAGTGGTATGCGCGGAGTGAAACGAGCACATAAGAACGAATGGCGCGACCTGAAGTATGGATGATTTGTAATTGGAAAAGCCTTGAGAAAGCGCCAATTGCAAATTATCCAGACGGAAGGGCAGCTCCTAAAATAAAATCTAAATAACAGTAAAACCTTCTTTCAAAGTTTCATATAATCTTTATGTTAATTGAAGAATTGAGGAAAAAGTTATATCTTTATCACGGAGAGGGACGTTTCGACATGGGGCGTTCTTCTCTTTTGTATCTAATTACACAAGGATAAAAAGAATATATTATGTCAGAAATAACCTATTTGACCAGAGAAGGACTAGAGAAATTAGAGGCGGAATTGGAGTACTTGAAAACAGATAAATGGCAAGAAGCAGCTAAAGCTATCGGCGAGGCACGTGATAAAGGGGATCTTTCGGAAAATGCAGAATATGACGCAGCAAAAGAGGCTCAAGGGCTGCTAGAGTTGAAAATAAACCATATGAGTTTGATGCTTGCCAGTGCTAAAGTATTGGATGAGGAAACACTTGATCTATCTAAGTGTGTAGTGCTTTGTAAGGTGAAAATCAAACACCTAGGGAATAAAAAAGAGTTTACTTATAAACTAGTCTCTGAAGCTGAAGCCAACCTAAAAGAGAAAAAGATATCCATTAGTTCACCAATTGGCGCCAGCCTTATCGGTAAAAAGGTCGGAGAAATCGCTGAAGTAACTACACCAAGCGGATTTGTAAAATTTGAGGTCCTAGATATTTTTATCTAATGCCAGGCATTTTTTCAAGAATTGCTCAAGGAGAAATTCCCTCTTATAAAATTGCTGAAGATGATCGTTACTTTGCTTTTCTAGATATCAATCCGCTAGCTAAAGGGCATACCTTAGTCATTCCAAAGCAGGAAGTAGATTATCTGTTTGACCTTGATGATGAGTTGTATACCGGCTTATGGCTTTTTGCAAAAAGGGTAGGGAAGGCGATTGAACAAATCTGTCCCTGTGCCCGCATCGGTGTTGCTGTAGTTGGGCTAGAAGTACCACATGCACACATCCATCTAGTGCCGATAGATACAGTAGGCGATATTGATTTTTCTAAGGAAAGAATTGCCTTGACTAAGGATGAATTGGCTGCCTTGGCAGAGCAGATTCAAGGAGCATTTCAATAGATTTCATAGTTATTTACTATTTGATAGGACTTTTGAATCGAGTTGTATAATGCTTTTACTACAGATCAGCCATAAATCAAATATCTTAGTAGCGTAAGCGTTTACATTCTTCCTATAAATAAGCACTAAAAGGAGGCGCTACATGTCCTCATCAAACTCCCTGAGACTTTCCCGCTCCTGATACGCCCCTTCCAGCTCATGTCGCTCCGGCCAATAACCGTTGTAGAAACGATACCAGAGATATTTGATATCATTGCTTAAATACAACATCAGTGGTAGCATGTACAACGTCAGGAAGGTAGCAATGCCGATGCCGTAGGCAATAGAAATGGACATAGGGATCAGGAACTGCGCCTGGAAGCTCGTTTCGAAGATTAAAGGAGCGAGACCTGCGATTGTAGTAATAGAGGTCAGGAAGATTGCCCTAAACCGAGAGAGACCCGCAGTGTAAATAGCCTCATGAAACGTGTAGCCTTCTTTGATGTAGGAATTGTACTTGACAATGAGGACCAAGCCATCATTCACCATTATACCAACAAGGGCAATGATACCCAAGAAGGAAAGGATGTTGATAGGAAAATCGTGAATTTCATGCCCCCATCCTACACCGATGAGACTAAACGGTACCATCAACAAGATTAACAAGGGTTGGATGTAGGACCGAAAAGTGAAGGCGATGACCGCATAAATCAACATCAGTACCACCGGAATTACCGTTTTTGCAGATTGTTGAAACTTGACAGCTTGTCTGTTTTGACCTTCGTATAAAGGCGACACGGTTGGGTATTTCGTCGTCAAGGTCGTCATGAATCCAGTTTTCAGATCATTTATAATGTCAGGTGCACTGTCTTTGTTGTCTACTAAGTCTGCAGAAACCTCGATTTCTCTACGACCGTCGAGGTGATTGATAGCTACCTCACCCCTTTCGATATCATAGGTGACGATCTCACTTAAGGGCACTCTTATGCCATTAGGCGCCAGTACTTCCATATTACTCAAATCATTGATACTGTTTCGGCCTTCGCTTTCGTAGCGGACATACACTCTGATCTCATCGCGTCCGCGCTGGAAACGCTGGGCTTGGCGTCCAAAGAAACCAGAACGTACCTGAGAGATTAATCCTTCTAAAGTGAAGCCAAGCATATAAGCATTTGGCTTTAGCTTCAGCTTGACTTCTTTAATCCCTAGCGGATCATTGTCACTGATGTCTTTGAGTTGAGATAGGCTCTTGAGTTTTTCCTTGAGTTCTGTCTTGGCAGCTTTCAGTTCCTCGATGTTACTACCTGTGAGCGAAATGGAAATGGGTCGGCCACCAAAATTCGTGTTAGCACCAAAAGTGAGTTGCTCAACGCCTGGGACAAACCCTACGCGTTCTCTAATCTTGTTGGAGATGTCATTCGCAGATAATGCCCGTTCTTCGCCAGGTAATAGATTGATAGTGATGTTGGCATTACTTGAGCCTGGACCGATTCGTCGTAGCGTGTTTTTGACAACATCCTGTCCTCCTGCTTGTTCGCTTTTGAGGGCTTCACTGGAGGCCCAGACATCGTTTTCGATGGATTCCATGATCTCATTGGTGATGGTCTCGTTGGTCCCTTGCGGCATTTTTAGAGTAACTTGGATGATATCACTTGCTATGGATGGGAAAAATGTAAAACGGATCACACCGCCTTGGATGGCACTAATAGTAATCATAAATAAAGCAATCGGAATGGCGAACCCAAAAACTCGATTATTGATTATGAATTTAAAGGTAGGTGCATAGAGATTATCTCTAATCCATTTGAGAAAAAGATCCCCGTATTTATTGATAAAAAATGTGCCGCCTCCTTTTTTCAAGGCATTGGAATGTGCTAAGTGAGCTGGCAAAATGATCAAGGCTTCTATTAGTGAAACGCCAAGCGTTAAAACCACTACGGAAGCCACCTCACCAAAGAAATTACCGATTCTGCCATCTAGGAAAAAGAAAGTAGAAAAAGCTAAGATGGTCGTTAGAATTGCTGACAAAATCGCTGGTAACACATCCATCGTACCATCGATTGCTGCGCGGATAGGCGTCTTTCCCTTTTCAAATTCATTGTAAATATTTTCCGCAATAACAATCCCATCATCTACTAGGATACCAATGACAATAATCATGGCAAACAACGACAATACATTGATGGTAACGCCAAAGTAACCAGCAAAAATGAACATGCCTAAAAAGGAAATCGGCAATCCAAATGCTACCCAAAACGCTAACGTAGGCTTAAGAAATATCGATAGTAACAACAATACCAGCAGGATTCCAATCATACCATTTTCCTGCAGCAACTTTGTCCGTTGTTTCAAGGTAACAGAAGAATCCCGGCCTACATTGAGCTTTGCATTCGCGCTTGAAGCATTGAATTTATTCATGTAGGCAGTGACGGTATCTGCATTCGCAATAAGGTCTTCACTGTTGGTTGCAAAAACCTGAAACGAAATGGCTGGGTCACCATTGAAATACAGTCGATTTGGGTTCTCTTCCCATCTATCTTTGATCGTTGCTATATCTTTTAGGTAAACGATATTTCCTGAGGCATCAGCTCTAAGTACGATATTCTCAAAACTAATCGCCTCGTAGTATTTGTTATTGGCTCGAATCAGAAATTCCTCTTGCTCTGTTTTGATAGAGCCACCAGTAGATAATAGATTGGTTTGTGAGACGGCTGCAGCGACTTGGTTAAAGGTGAGGTCGTAGGCTTTCAGTTCTTGGTCTTTTACCGCAATTTCTATTTCTTCGTTAGGAAAACCACTGAGTTCTACTTGTGAAATGCCTGAAATAGATCGGATATCATCTTCTATGTTCCTAGCAATCGTCTTCAACGTTTTAAGGTTCATGCTTTTTCCACTTAGGGTAAAAGTGATCGCTTGCTGGATGTTTTCTCGTTTTGAGACAACTGGCGGTTCCATTCCAGAAGGGAAGTTAGGTATCCTGTCAACGGCATTTTTTACATCAGCAAGCACAGCATCAATATCAAAGCCTTTGAGCATTTCTACGGTGATCGTAGCAGCGTTTTCTGATGATATGGAAGTAACCCTGTCAATTCCGACTAATCCCTTGAGGTTGTCTTCTATTTTCAGGACGACACCTTCCTCAATCTCATTAGGAGCGGCGCCTAAGTAGCCAATTTGGATGTTGATGATCTCCGAAGGTACCAAGGGAAAGAAGGACGATTTCATAGTGCCTAATCCCAGAAACCCAAATACAAAAAATGCGAAGATTAACACATTTGTGGCAACTGGATATTTTATAAAAAAAGCGATAAAATTTCTCATAGTTCTTCTTCGCTTAAGTTTATAGGGTTTACCTTCATGCCATCGAAAGCACCAGAAACTGGCTTCTGTATGACCATTGCGTCTTTCGCAATGCCTGTTACAAATACGGTTTTGTCTCCTACGTGTTTAACTGTTATTTCTTGTTTTTGCAAGGTACTATCCGCTACCAGATAGACATATTTTTCATCGATCAACAGGTTGCGCTCAATCTCTGCGACGTCTCTTAAGTTGACTGTTTTGATTTCAGTTTGTAGGAACATCCCTTCTTTCAAGTCATTCCCGCTAACTTCTACGATTGCTAGAGCGGATTGGGACTGTGGATCGATGACCTTATTGATTCTGGTGACTGTTCCGTTCCATTTCTGAGTATTATCGCTGTTCGTTAGTCGCACCGACTTTCCTACTTTGATCAGCTTTAATTCAGAAGGGTTTATTTTGACTTCTAACTCATAAACTGATGGGTCGATAAAGGTGCCTAGTCTTTGCCCAGCATTGATCATCCCGCCTTTGTCTACTAAGTTTTCTCTCAGGATGCCGCTATATGGTGCTCTGATTTGATAATAGGATGCTTGCACTTCCTGTGCTTTGATATCGTAATACTGACTGACGATATTTTTATTGATAATAAATGCCTTTTCGCTGCTGTTGTTCATGACTGGCAACTCCTTGAGGGTTCTGTTGACATCGAATGCATTGATATAAGCATACCATTTATCGAATTCACTTGGATAGTCAAACTTCAGGTCTGCCAGGATTCCGGTCATGCTCTGTAGCATTTTTGCTCTGGCGGCTCTTAACTGTGCTAGGTACTCATCATTGTCGATGGAGACTAGAACCTCACCTTCATTAAAGAAAACGCCAGCTCGGAAGGGGCGATCACTGTCCCTGAATACGCCTTGCGCTCTACTGACGATGTCAATTTTGTTTTTGGCTGTCAATGTCCCATTTGATTGCACAGAAACTGATGAATTTTTGAGTTGGACGGGTGCATAGATCACATTCGTTGTTTTCACTTGATTTTTCTGCTTGGGGGGCTTTTTGCTCGACTTCAAAATCCCGGAGTAATGGGAAGCGCCGACTATGATCAGGATCCCAATAATGGTCGAAATGATGCGTTGTCTTAATCGTGGATATTTCTCGGACATTTTTTATTTATTCTTATAGTGCGCCAAGGTAATGAAACATAAGGAATTGATAATTGTTTTGGGGATTATTTTTTGGTGTGTGGTGTGGGCTGATGGTTTTTAGTTTTGGCTTTGAAGACTAGGCAAGGTATCACTGGAAGATGGTTATCTGTGTTCGCTGTTTTCATTCTCGTTATCTAATAGTGCATTGACTACTTTCTCACAGCAGAAAGAGAATAGGTTCCTCTTGAGATTCGATGAAATACCCCTTTCTGTTTTAAATTATAAATTCTCAAATCATACTGTTCATAAAACTTTACAATTTCCTCAATAGTGAATTTAATACTCTTTGAAAAAGTTGATCGAAGTTCTTCAATATGTAATGAATTAGTTTTTATAATCTTGTGTTTTAATAAAAAAAACAATACAAACTAAGATTCGGCAAAATTTTACAAAAGTGCCGAATCTTTGAATCAATTTCAGTTTGCTAAATCTCCTTAATACTCTCCAATAACCTCCTATTTGACTGCCCATAACTAACCACTCTAACATCCAACGGTGTATGTTTAAATTTCCTGATAGTGCTTTGGAGAGATTCTAGAATCCAATGCTCTTCGTTTCCGAAAGCGCCGCCTCCGACTAGGGTTAGATAGACTATATTGGAATGATTTTGTTCCAGGTTTATCAGTGCAGCGTAGAAGGTGGATTCGTAAGTGGCTTCTAGTATGACTCTTGCGAAGGGCTCCCAATACCTTGACTCAGTTCGACAGTAGGCTACGGGAAGTGCGGAGGAATAAATTTGTGATACTTTGTGTTTTGTTTCTGACATTGTCACTTCTGTGTTCCATTGAATCCCGGTTTTTAGTTGGCCTTTTAAGTGTTCTCTTTGTTCAGTTGTAAATCCTGAAATTATCTTACTAATGGCTTGTAGTCCGTTTTGGTCACATAGGGCGTAACCATTCTGCATTTTCCAAAGGCCTAATTGTTTGTTTTGAAGGGTTTCACCGATTAAACCTAAGCAGTCAATTTGTGTTTGTCTGGTTTGTCCGATTTGGTCACCAATTTTAACGAAGTAATTTCTATAGATTGTTCCTGCACCACATGCTATTGCGCAAGCAGGACCTTGGGTATAATCATATTCGTATCCATCTATTCCTAGTTCTGGAGATATTTCTGGGTCTACCATCTCTAATAGGTTAAACTGGGAAGCTGCTTGAAATAATGCATTTGAATTTTCAATTTGACAGTGCAGTATTTGTACATCTCCTACGACTTCAGCTACTTGAATATTGTCCTTGAATGATTCTATTTTTGGGCTTGATGCCTTGAGTTGATCTAACGTTGGAATTTCTAATTTCCCAAAGGTGAATCGTTTGTTGTTGATTTTTGAGATGAAGGTATCTCCTTCAATCCTAAGGTTGTTTCTTACATTTTGGGCGGACTCTTCCTTGAATCCTGTTAACTGTTCAAACCACATTTTCGTTTGTTTTTGGGGTATAAATTGAAGGAGTTGGATATATTCATTTCAAACTTAAGCATTCCATTTTAGTCTTTTTTTCATTTTAGACTTAAACGCTTCATTGTTAAATTGTCTTGGTTTGCCACTTGTCTCGCCTATGATTAGTGTGCTATTTATTGCTTCAATTTTTGCATTTTCTGTCTCTAGCAAACGTAAACCAGATTGAATGACTTCACTTTTGTTTTTATATCTTCCCAATTTAATTTCTTCTTGGATAAAGTCAGCAAATTGATCTCCTAGTATAGTTGATGTATTCTTTGACATGTTTTTTATTGTAAAATACCATTTTCTGGTTTATAATTGTTTGTGTTGAATATTCATTCTAAATTTAAGAGTTATTTCGGGAAGTCTTGGTGCTTACTCAAGTCGTACTTTTCCAATAGACTTTAATCTACATAGTTGGTATTTATTAAGAGTACGAAAAACAAGCGATTGGAAACTTTCTAATTATGATTAATTTAAAAAATTGTAATTTGTCTACAAATTTTCTTTATTAGGTAAAAACCTAGTATTATCAAGTCTTCATTTACTCAATTAATTTACCCAAACGATGCAATTTCAAGCAATAAAACAACTTTTGATCAAATGGATTGGATCCATTTTGTTTAGTCTTATCATCTGCTCTACCGCAAACGCCCAAAGTAAAAGTTATACAGATGTAAAAAGGTTCCAACACAAGAACCTAGGAACCATTATGGAAGGTGATCAAGTAAAAGGGTATTTCTTATTTTACTTGTCAAATAAGCAGAAAGGCGCAACCCAAAATTATAAATTAGAAATTCTGGATACAAAACTAAACACAATAGCAAGTAAGACCATTACAGGGAATAAGCATTTGACGCTTAAATCTGCAGCTCAAAATAATGAGGACATTATGATTAAGCTGTATGATGGAAAGGAAAAGATAATATCCATGTATCAATACACCGTAAAAGGGGAGCTTAAAAATCAGGAAAAGTTCAAACCAAGGAGCTTACCAGTAAAGGAGTCCACGGTGTATCCTATTGAAAAAAATGGCTTTGTAGACTATTATTCCTTGTATTATAAGAAAAGACAAGGATATGGCATTCGCTTTTACCCTTCAACAGAAGATGGGCTACCCTGGACGTATAAATCCTCCTCTACAGCTGACACATTTGAAGAGGCCACCTTACTAACAGTAAACGATCGTATCCTGTTATCAACGATTACAAAGAGGAAAAATCTTACAAGTAAAGATGGTGAACAATTTATCCTTGGACTTGATATAATTTCTGGGGAAAAATTATTTGAAAAACCGCTAGAAGACTCGAAATATGCACTTCAAGTTATCAATGGTTTTAAAAATGAAGAAAACGGCAACCTGGAAATTACAGGGCATTATTACGACAAATCTGCTAAAACGGACAAAGCCGCCAGTAAAGGAATTTTCTTTTTTACATTAGAGGAATCAAGTAATACTTTTTCAAGAAAGTATGTTTCCTGGTCAGAGGATGTAAACAAATTCATCTCTTCCAATGCAAAAGGTAAACTAAACAAGACCGGATATGTCTATTTTCACAAAATTATCCGAAATAATAATGGAAAAATTTATGCCATTGGAGAACAATATCAAAAAGTAGCAGATGGTAATTCAGTTCTTGGTACAGTTCTATCCGGCCAGCCTTCTTCCAATGCAATGAGTATGCTGGTCATTGACGACTTTTACGTGTTCGAATTCGATCAGGATTTTAATCTGTTGGATGTGGAGGTCATAGAAAAAATCCATACCCAAGTTCCATTTGAAGCTGGCGCTTCTTTTATGACACCGCAAGCCATGGCTCAAGATTTAAAAAACCAAAGCGGATTTGATTATTTATTTACTCAAAATGAAAAAGACCAGTCTTCCTTTACGATTGGATATCTAATCAATAGTCGTAAAGGAGCCTACAAAACAAAAATCTATGGTGCAGGAACATTTGATGAGAATGAATTTACAATTAAAGAAATAGACTTAAAGACTTCAAAAAGTGCGACTTCCATTCAAGTTTCACAAGCAAAGCAAGCGTTCATTTTGATTTCCCAATACCTTCCAAATTATAAAAGACTGGATTTTCGATTCGCCAAGGTTAGTGAATGAGTTCGCAACTGAACTTTATTAAGTAATAGAAATTGGCCTCAATTGATTAAAATGGTTGCTACGAGACAAAATCGCAGCAACCGTATAATCATCCTTGAACTCAAACTTTTTTTCAGCTTACTGCTTAATCACTTTCGACCATTCAGTTCTGCCATTTTCATATTCCACATAAATGATAAAAACACCCGCATCTCCATTGATCTCTAAGGTTGCTTGATTCTTATTTTCTATGGTTTCTTGAGCAATTGTTTGCCCCATGATGTTAACGATCTTTACTGAAATAATCGGTTCTGTTTTTCCAAATCTCAGATTGATCGTCCCACTTGTAGGATTTGGGAATACTTGAAATACATTCTCTTCAATTACTTCTAGAGTATTCGTCATTATAATCTTTTCACAAGGACTCATTTCTGTACATCCGAATTGAGTAACTTCAACTGCGTAATCTCCAGTCATAGTTGAAATGAAAGTTTGATTCGTTTCTCCTGCAATTGGGGCATAACCATTATTGCAATCTACCCATTGGTACATAGCATTGGTCGCATTTGCTGATAGCATATTACCATTTACAGAAATGGAAGCATCTACAGTGTTTATTGTCAAATCCAGCGTAACAGTACTGTCACATCCATATTGGGAGCCCCCGGTATAGGTATAAGTGGCCGAGTTATTACTTGTCGTGTAGGTAGTACCGTCTATCCAAGTGTAAGTATCACAAGCTGAAATGACAGCTGTTGAAAATGCCTCTCCATGGATGGTGAGATCAAGACTTACTAGAGAATCCAGTCCTAGTTGATTTTGAAGTAAAATAGACGGTGCGTTTGTAGAAGCCGTGTAAGTAGTTCCATCTGTCCAAGTATAGGAGTTACAGGCATTGACGACATCAGAACCCTGCGTTAAATAATAAACCGTATGAACCGTCTGATTTGTAATAACTGGTGCAAATTGATCAAAGTAAATCCCCGCAAAATTTGTGATTTTAGTTCCAGTAGGTAAGTCTGGTTTCTGATCAATGCTAAAGGAAACAAAGCCGTGATCACTGCTTGATAGCATAATGTTTGGAAAAGACCATTCCAATATTCTGTTTCCATAAATCCTAAATACATAATCGTGACTTGAAGATCCCATTTGAAATGAAAACAGATCAATATCAGTGTCTAAGGTATCTCTTATCACAACAGTTTGTGCAGTGTTTGAATCTGTATTCTGAAATCGAATTCTATAGTCTATTGATGTATTACCAAAAATATAGCCATCTGAGCCTTTGCCAAGTGGAAGCCCTTGAATATCATTTGGATCACTAGGCACTTCAATGACACCTTGAACAATATCAACATAGTCATCTTGATCGTCACTCGCGAATGTATTTACGTAGGAGGGAACAGTTAATCCATTGCAATTTTCTACAGTGCTCCTAGGGTTTGACTTACCAGGATGCAGTGGGTGCTGTGCTACTTGTAAATGCCATGAATCAGCGTTGGCAGGAAACTTATAGACCACCGTCTGTTGCGCATTGAGTTTGACAGAATCTGCTTTTATACAGTGGCCGTTTTTGAAAATGGTAACGGGGCTGTAACAGTTCATATCATTACCAGGATTGCTTATGTTTGTAATGTTAAAATAAGTGGTGTCATTCTGACAGTAACCTTCTACTTCCAGACTAGATCCGTCCCAGGGCTGACTACATTTTTTCACAAAAGAGGTTGCATAAGGTTGATATATCGTATCCCTAAACACTATATCTTTAGCCAGTCTTGCTTCTACATGATAGGATTGCCCTACAGCAGCGGAACAACTTCCAGAAAGATCAAAAGTTATTTTTTTACATTGACTTGGGAAGACCGGCTGATTCAAATGTAAAATATAAGTGCCGTTTCCAAGGTCAGTGTATGGATGTGAAAGATTAGATAGATTAATAAACGTATCCATTTTCAGATAAACATCAGGTGATGGGATCACATTAGTCGCCTCAGCATCATGGCAAATTTCAACAAATTGTCCCCTTGCTGAACAAACATTGATTTGAACAGGAGAAAGATGGATGTTCGCCATTCGGTTCGCCCCTTTATCAAATATTCCGATGTCTGGCAGATTAATGTCCTCATTTATAGTCGAAATTGTAAACGGTTGTTGAAGATTACATTGATGCGGGCCAGTGTTGGTGGTGTCCACTGTTATCGTGTAATTGCCTGGAGGAAGATAGTCACATTGCCATCTACCAAAACTATCCGTTTGTACAATTATATTTCCTGGCATTATCTCAAGATAACGTAACGATGCTCCTTTCTCTTGAATCTGATAATTACAATCGAGGGAGACGTCATGGTAAACAAACCCACTCACTTTCCCAATACCATAGACTTTGGTTTGATGAGATATGCCAATGCTTCCCGAGTGGAAATGAATAGCGATATGTGATCCTGTAGCGTCTAAATCGAAATAGTTTACTCCATCATAAAATGTTGATCCATAATTAAATTCGCTTAATAAATTCCAATTGGTCCCGTCAAATCTGTGTACCTGGACATAACCGCTTGGTAAACCATAGTTTGATCCGTAAAAAGCAATGGTATTACCATCAGCAGAAAGATCTAGCATAGTTCCTAATTCGTCGCCCCAATTCCCAGCCCATGAACCATGCGAGTCCCAAGTGTTTGAGCTATTTCTTTTTAAAACGCTTACAGAACCACTACCAGCATGAACCGGACCTCCATTTCCAGGTATAGAATAGGCAAAAGTGGATCCATCATTGGAAAATCTCAATTGGTATCCATGTTTTTCTCCATTAAAAACGCCTTGGATGGTGTCTAATGTCTGCCAAGTGGTTCCGGATATCTGATAGAGCTTAATATCTCCTGTTGTAAGCAGGTAATCATTAATTGGTGCAGTTACTGCGAGATACAATCCGTCTGCTGACAACGCAATAGAGGAACCGAACTGAATAGTTTGATTGTTGGAGTTTAAAAGATCTGTTCCTACTTGTATCCAAGTTGAACCATCCCAATCAAATGTTTGAACATAACCTCTTGTCGTATTCGTACCCCATGGGACGCCTGAAGCACCAAGAACAATCCGAAGTCCATCTTCACTAATCGCAATACTGTTTCCCAATCGATCCCTTGAATTCCCTGTAAAGGTTGTTCCCATTTGAGTCCAATTGTTTCCTGTTTCTTGATAAACTCTTGCCAGTCCGGTCTCACCACTAAATTCTGGATCAGACACAATAATCACTTTTCCATTCTGAGAAATCTCTAAGTTTTCAACAGCAGAATAGATGGTGTTCTGCTGCACCCACGTATTTCCTATTAAGTCATAAACTTTTACATTTCCTGTAGAAGCTACTGCCATGCGTTTACCATCACCTGAGAGTTTTGACTTTAAGTAATTTGTTCCATTAATGGTATTCCCAATTTGTGATTGTGCAAAACTGGCGATTGAAAGGCAAAAAACTGAAATGAAAACAAGGAGTCGTATTGGTGTATTTTTAATCTTGAAAGTTGTCATGTTAATCTAGTTTTTGGTATATAGTTAATTTCCATGTTGCAAATCTACATGCGAATTTTAGGTAATTCGTCAACTTTTTTAGAAATAAAATCACATTATAGGATTACTTATTAAGTAATTTATATTTTATACAAAACTGTTTTCAAGCCATATAAAACTAAAAAACAAACAACAACGATTCATTTTGATTCTTTCGAAATGAGTAACAAGCCCTTGGATTCACCACCAAACCTGTTTAGGATGTCCCTCCGTCCCAGCATATATTAAAAAGGCGCGGCTTAGGGCTTGAAGATGCGGATCGCTGCCCGGTTGGTTGAACGAAGAGCGTACCGGAAGACCCGACCAATGTAGTAGAAGTGCCAACAATTGAAGATTTGTACTCCTAGTTTATTGGGGAAGCCCATAATAAAAATTCTAATTTCTATTAACAATCTACGCAGACAGAATACCTTTCACGAAATCAATCAACCACTTCTTGCGTTCTAATCCGCCACCGTATCCCGTTAAACTACCGTCTTTACCAATAATCCGATGACAAGGAACAACGATTGAGATTCTGTTGAAGCCATTCGCCCTTGCCACTGCTCTTACCGCCTTGGGTTTATTGAGTCGAATCGCTTGTTCTTGATAGGAAGCCGTGACCCCAAACGGTATTGCCTTCAAGGCATTCCACGCTTCATTTTGAAAATCTGACCCAGGCGTATGCAGTGGGACTTGAAAAGTAGTTCGTTTTCCATCAAAGTATTCCTTGAGTTCCCTTTTGAGTTGCTTGGTGTGCTCATTTTCTCCAATTAAGATTTTTGCTTGGAGTATTTTCTGCAAATCTCTAAATTCGGTTTCGAGCATTCTTCGATCTGTAAACTCGAGGAGGCAGATGCCTTTATCTGTCGCGCAAACAAACATCGGTCCTAGAGGTGTTGTCAATCTATTAATCAGAATGACGCATTTGGAAGTGCTTTTTGCTGGTGATTTGCCAATGATCTTCTTATAGGTATATCCAAATCCGCTTAATGATTCGTAGCCCGTCTCAAACGCCGTTGCTGTTGTCTTTTTGCCGTCTTTCAGCTCTTTGTAGGCATTATTAATTCTATACATTCGCTGGAAAGCATGAAAAGTGATGCCATAAGTCTTCTTGAACCACCGTCTTACGATATCGGGGCTGATCTGATTTTCTCTTAGTCTTGTGTCTGATATTTTTTCTTTAGGGTTGTCTTTGATCAATTTAATCGCCTTGGTAACTTGTTCTGGTGTTTCGTTTGAGTTTTCAGTAGGACAGCAAATCTTACAGGGACGAAATCCGTTCTTCAGCGCTTCTGTGTAGGTTTTGTAGAACACTACGTTTTTCCATTTCGGCTTTCTTGCCCTACAAGTGGCAATGCAGAATACGGATGTTGTCTTCACGCCTACGTAGAAAATGCCTACATATGTAGAATCTCTGTTCAGGAGTGCTTGGTAATATTCTTCTGCTATGGTGGCTGTAATTTCCATTAACTAATAGGTTTCCTCAAAACTACAGTATTCAATTGAAGGTGGCAACCGATTTTTTGGCAAGTAATTTATTATAACATTCTTCAAAAAAAGAGTAGCGTCATACGACAGCTATTCTCTGATAAATCGGAAACAAACTTCAAAAATCTTATTAGCAAGCTGCTGCGCCTGCTTCTGCTACTGCATGGTCATTTTCAACTGAACTACCACTTACACCAATTGCACCAATCACATCACCACTAGCATTTTTAACTGGTACGCCTCCTGGAAATGTGATTAATCCGTTATTTGAATGCTCGATATTAAATAATGGACCACCAGGTTGTGACAGCTCACCGATACTTCCTGTATTCATGTCAAAAAAGCGGGCTGTTTTTGCTTTTTTAATAGAAATGTCTAGAGAGCCTAACCACGCGCCGTCCATTCGTCCAAAAGCGACTAAGTTTGCACCAGCATCAACTATTGCAATATTCATTTTAGTATCTAGCTCAACTGACTTTTTCTTTGCTGCGCTAATCATCTTTTCTGCTTGTTCTAATGTAATATTCATGAGTTTAATTTATTTTAACCTGAATTATCTAATTCGGGTTTGGTTATAATTTTTTTACTATTCAAAAGTAAGGAAAACGACCTCAAGCTATAGATTAAGACCTAGAACTTATAGAAAAAGGTCAAACTTTAACCCAGATTATGCAATACCGGTGCGCTTAGAATGCTCATGTATCATTTTGCTGTAAACAATGAATAATGAACAAATTCGCGAAACAAGTTTAATTTACAATTCAACAATAATTTCGTTTTTCCGGTTTAATACTTCGTAAGGTGGATTATACCCTAGGAAGTAAAATCGGTTGGTATAAGAGATTCCCTTGGCGTCTAAAGCCGCTGTTAATTGCTTTTTGTATTGTTCAATTTTCTTATCATTCGCCCAACCACCAAAGCTGATTGCAGCAACTGTTTTTGCTGATTCTTCACGGAATTCTATTTTTGATTGATTGGGTTGCGGAAGGGTTTCTTTGCTGAATTTCTTAGGCACCATAAACATCATCCTTGTAGTATCTTCAAGGGACATGGAGACAGGTGAAGTCATTGCTATTTTCTCATTCTTGTCATTTCCACCGAAAATGTAACCTGCTAAAATGGAAAAGCCCTTACTGGATGCCTCTTTGTACTCTTTGACGGAGAGTTTGACGGAGGTGAATAAACTGGCTTCGTAATTTCTTATTTCGAATGTCTCGTGTTTTTCCTTGACGGTATAAGGATAAGTTTCAATATTTTTTTGTCCATTCATTGCAAATATCTGAATGATTATGAAAGATAAAAGTAAGATTCCAAGCACAATCATTGCTGTTTTTAATATCATAATTTAAGTATTCTAATGTAAACTAATATAAAGTACTACATATAATATAAACATGATTTACTCTGTAAAGTTCAAAAGGTAGGTTTGGGACTATTTTTCTTTTCTTTTCTAATTGGATTCTTAGAACAAAAATAAAGCCTTTAACTACTAATTGTAGTTAAAGGCCGTCAACTGTACTACTTCACTAGTATCACATGCAAGATCAGGAGAATAATCCAACTCACCTATTTGAATTGTATGAACGGTTGGAATTCATGTATGAACGCCTAATTTAATCGAAATAATTGCTTTAAGGAAGTAGTTTTAAGTTATTGAAACAACGATTTGAGTATCACCGCTTCAATTTTCTTACGTTTTTTCCATAATACTTTCACTGCATTGATAACCGAATCAAAATTCCTTCGAATAAGTGGTAAATGCAAGTTCGAATCATTTTTAAACATCAAGTGGTTGGAATCAATAAAACATTATAGATAATATCAAAGCTACAAATTGTAGTTAAAAATATACTCCTAGAATAATAGGTTTATGGGATGAGAGTACCTTTTAAAAGAAAGAGGTCTCTCTTTTTTATTTTATTTAAACATCCAATCATTGCTAATATAATGAGGCGCGATTACTCCTACAGCGCGATTCAGTCAGTTCAGCAATCTCGCTACTAATCTTCTTCCGAAAACGGGATCAGCCGTCTCTGTTCGTGCTTCTCCTGCCTGTATCATCATCACATACTATACACCGCACAATAACTCCCTAAACAAAAGATGGCGAATACTACAGCGTGAGTAGATAGTTATTTTGTGTTTTCGGTAATCTTGTCATCAAAAAAAAGATAACATTGATAACCACTTCAAAAATTCTTCGAATATAGAACAAAGGACTAACTCAATCTAACTTGTTGTACAAGGACTGAGTTTGATTCTCATTGAGAACAATGTGCATAACTAAGCACAGCGCAAGTATTCTACATTTTGAATCTTAATTAAGCATTAAAACTCCAACTTGAATTCAGCTAATCAGAAATATCAAAAAAGGCCCCATTCAAAAAAAGAGGAAAAAGCAGTACCAAATGCGGAACCTCTCGAAACCAATGATCAGCAACTAGCCACCCGATCTTTTGAACCTCCGATCCTTCAATTTAACTCAAACAGTAAAATAGCTTATGCGGGTGGTGGTGATACAGAAGAAGACAAAACAAACAGGACACCCAACTCTAGTGGTGCCTCAGGAGGAATCGCAGGCGCAACACCACCAAACAGTAATAAAGGCAAATCAGCAATCAGCTATTCCAAAGCTAAACCAGTTCAAGGAAAACAAGCCAACACAAAACAAGCTAAGAACCCCTTTAAAATAAACAAGGGAAGTCAGAAAAAAGAGAATAAAAATCCCTTCAAAGTCAATTTTAAAAGTCGGAAATCAGAACGCCAGTTTTTTAAGGCCTTTGCAGCACCAATTTCGGCTAAATCAATATCGAAAATTGAAAAAAGAAACTATGCATTACCCAATAGAAAAACAGACCTTCAAGCACAAAACCTAGATCGAATACTTCAGGAAAAACCTTTGGCCTTTGACATTTTGAATAATAATAATTTTACCAGAGAGATCCTTAGTGATATCCTGAATGACAAGACTGCAATAGACCAGCTACTTAAACAATACAGATTGCCAGAGCAATTTGAACAGACACCAATTACAATAAATGAAGCCAATCAAGAAAAACATACAAAACAATCAGATTTCAGTGATCCAGACCTTGATCAACTGCAACAGGAACTAGTAGTAACTGATGAGCTAGAAACCCCAAGTCCTTTTGATTTACAAGCACTTGAGTCCACTGCAATCGGACAACTAGCAGATGGGGAAAAACCAGAAGAAAAACAGCTAACAGAAACGACACCTCCGACAAAGGATGCAGCACAAACAGAAGAAATCATCGCCGAATCAGACCAACTCGCTTCAGAAAATGATGAATTCATAGAAAAAGAGACAGAAGACGAAACACAAGCAGACAAAGAGCCACCCCTTGTAAACAAAACAGAAAACAGTGATGAAGACCAAGGGACTGCGCCCACCCAACCACCCGAAGATGCGCCAGCAGCATTAGAGGACCAACTCAATGAAACAATGGCTGCTAGTGGTGAAGCAGAGGGCGAAAACCAAAGTGGCGCAGCGACTTTTGAGGAACTGATTGCAGATTTCCATCTCATCATTGCAGACTCCGTAGCATTCGAAAAACAGGAAATTGACGTTGATGCCTTACCCATCAAGGACGAAGATGAAAAACGAAAACTGAAAAATGACCTAGATTACAAAGCAAGCGAAGACAAGAAAGAAGCGGATAGAAGAGTCAATAGACTGATGTTTGACTCCACCGACAAAGCCAAGTCGGTAGCGGAAAAAGCGAAAGAAATACCAGGAGAAATTGAGTCCGCCAGAGTTCAAGCAGAAGGTATCATTTCTGCCGCAGCATCCGTGCAGAAAGGAGCTATTTCAGACGCTTTTGGTGGATTTAGATCCTCCGTCCAAGAACAACAAGGCGGAATTATCAGTCAAATTGAAACCCAGCATCAATCTACCGTCACTGCTATTGAAACTACCTATACCACTAATCGCGGAACAGTAGAAGCTGAATACGGTGCTTCTGTTGGTGCTATAAATGCAGCGCTTTCTGCTACGCTTGCAGCAGTGGAATCTATTTATAACGCCGCAGCAGCCGAAATGCGATCCATGGGAGCTGACTTTGCAGCTCAGGCTACAGCACTCGCAAGTGCTGCAGCAGCTGATTTTAGGGCACAGGTGAATGACGATGCAGAACCCGATGCAAATGCGCAAAACGAAGCCAAAGCAGAAGCAGCAGAGCAAACGGGCCAATCTATGGCTCAGAGCATGATTGAACAAGCGAATGCCGCAGCAGACGCCCTGATGCAAAGCAAGGCAATAGCACTGCAAGAAGCTCAAGGCGTCGCAGCTGCACAGTTAGCAGCACTAGAAGCTCAATATTCTAGTGCATTACAGGGATTAGAAGCTGCAAAACAAGGTGCCATTCAGCAAGTAGACGCCGCCAAAGCATCGAATATCGAAGCGGTGAATCAATCTGTTGCAAGCACGCTACAAGCATTAGACGCACAGGAAGCAGGACAACAGGAAGCGATTGACAATAGTAGCAGTCAAAGTATTGCTCAAATCAATGAGATGGCAGCAAAAAGTACACAAAACCTACTTACCGCAGCCCTCAAAACACTTGAACAATTTAGGGATGATCTCATCCATGTCAGGGAGGATTCTGACGGTTCTCCAGCACCAGCAAAAGAAGAATTGGATGCTCGCGTCAAGCCTTTAGAGCTGAAATTGCAAAACGCCATTGAACAGATTAAGAAAATAGTTGAAGATGGTCTTACAAGTGCGAAGGAAGGCATTCTCTCTTCTGCTAACCAATCAGCAGCACAACTAGCGAATATCTCGGCTCAAGCAATCTCTGGCGGGCAACAGGCAGTGGCCTCCTTCTCCTCTAACGTTCAGCAAATAGTAAGTGCTGCTCAGCAAGCCTTTAGTCAAGCACAGGCAGGACATGAACAAGAATCTTCGAGTATTACTTCTGGAGCAGTTACTGGGTTTCAACAAACTGTTGCTTCCGCTCAACAGCAATTACAAGCGATTGAAGGGCGTTCTCAGTCAGAAGCCGCTGCTGCTGTTAGTGGTTTACAAGGGTCTCTCAGCGGAATGCTAAGTTCTTTAGCAGGAATGATTGCCAGCAATGCAGCATCCGCAGCAGCTGCTGTTCCAACTACGCCTGCAGGTGAAGGTTCTAATGAAGAACTAACGGATCCTGAACAGAATAGACAAGACGCAGAAGACCGCTTGCTCAATTCTGACAATGAAGTACAAGATGATTCGGCGAATCCGGATGCTCAAATAGAACCGGAAGATGGACTCACCAGTGCCGAACAACGTAATGCGGATCTACTAGCTGTTACAGAAGATGGATTAGTCGCAGCAGAGGAAGAAGTACTAGACCAAATGGCTAACTCAGAAACCGAAGGCGGCTTTACTGAAGAAGATTCGAACAGCGCTATTCAAAATGCAGAAAATGGTCAACTCGATGATGTTAATATTGCGGAAAACCAACTAGAACCAATTGCTCAAAGTGAATTAGCAGGAATGGATGGAATGGTATCTGAAGAACCAACCGTTGATGCAGAACCAACTATTGAAGTACCAGAAGCCGCAGATGAAAGGCTGCCAGCAGAAGAGCGGGAACCAACTATCCGCGAATTAGCTGCAATGGATGGCATGGTACCAGCAGAGCCAACCATTGAAGAAATTGCAGCCATGGATGGTATGGTAGCAGAACCAGAAGCGCGGGAACCAACTATCCGCGAATTAGCGGCTATGGATGGGATGGTGCCAGCAGAGCCAACCATTGAAGAAATTGCAGCCATGGATGGGATGGTGCCAGTAGACCCTAGCCAATTAGAATTAGCTGCTATGGATGGAATGGTGCCTGAAGCAGAAGACCCTTCCATCAAAATTTTGGAGGCAATCAACGAAGAAATTGAGGGAGATGAACACTTGCAAGCTGCTATTACTATTGACACCTATTACGGTGTTTTTGATAATCCAAATGATGATACAGATGGCAAAGTACTACTAGAAGATTTTGAAGACCTTTCTAAAGGAACTTATGATAGAGATTTAGTAGTGACCAGACTAGAGGAGGATTATGGTGTAGCTGCACCAGACATCGATGCGACTATTGCTGAAATTGAAGCCGCGGCAACACTTGTAGTTAACGATACGTCTTTTCAGGATGAACTGGACAATGCAAATGCAAGTAATGCTAATTCTGACAATGAGTTTTCTCAAGGAGATACTACGGCTTATATCATGGACGCTACAGCAGAAATGGCAGAGAGAACAGATGCCATAATACCAATTCGAGAAACTATAATTGAACGATATACTAATGAAGCTGTTCATAACAATTATCATAATTCAGACGTTGCTAACGCTTTAGTTGGCGATTCTCCATTAGGAAATTTAACTCCTGTTGAACAAGGTAAATTATGGGGGGATTCATTAGATGGGTTTATCAATCATCCAGATGGACCAAGATATGACGAAATCTCCTACAACATTCAAGTTCTTAAATCTTCTGGAGATAATCAACTATTTCAAATTACCACTGATATCATGTTCGACAAGGCGATTGAACTAACCAATGAAAGGGTATCAGTAACTGACCTGGAAGATTATTCACCTGGTGATCTCCAAAAAATGAGGCAAGATGCTGCCTTCTTGTCATCCGAGGCCATTGAAATTACAGAGGGGACTGATTCAACTGCGATTTCTGATTATATAACAGGAGCAACACAAAGAGAAGTCCTCTTATTAGCAGAATCCTTCGCATTAGATGATGCTAGTGTTGGCCAAATTATTAATACTGGAAATGGACTTGATACAAGAGCGAGAAATGTGGTTTTTGGTATATTGAGTCAAATTACAGAAGAAAATGTTAAGAATAGCAATTCCTATGACTTCGTGCACGCCATCTTCGATAGTATGTCGACGGATGCCTACAGGATGATAGGAAATACTAATGGTCCTGGTATCGTAATGGCGGAAGCAATGGCGCTTCAACGTTTCCCTGACGATGCTGCAGCAAGGACACAATTTGCTGAACAATTTGGAACAGTAATGAATTCAGATCAAGGGCAAGAAGTATTAGCATACAATACAGACCTACCCTTTGCCTCCAGGCAAGTTGTTAGAGCCAGGATGTTCCAAATGTTTTTAGAAGATCCTTCAGGATTTACTGAAAAATTGCATGGTCGAGATGGAAGTGCGTTTACGAATCAGGAACTCATGTTGGAATATGCTAAACCAAACATGAGAGAAGCTATGGAAAGAGGGGATGCTCCTTATGCTATTGCTGATGAGACGGCATTAGACAATTTCCTTGGGTTTACTATGAATCAGCAAATAGCGGCACTCGACCCCAATATGTCTGAAGATGAATTAAGAGACTTGGAGCTTGCCATTTCTATTGGAGTTTATGAGGAAGAATCACTGTTTGGAGATAACTCAAACATTGTAAAGGTAAGAGAAACAATTACAGAATTAGCAGGAGATGGTCCTTACGACTTGGCTTTGCTACCAATTCAATTCTCACACCCTAATGCTGGCCCTCAGGAAATACCACTATATAGAATTGTGGTAAATGGACAAGATGTATTTATTGATACGCAAGGTAATCATTATGTCGGTTTTGATAAGTGGGAAGAATACAACCAATTACCTCCTGGGAATATGACTTACCCAAGAGACGGACACATTTCCGATCAGGGCAATATGGTCAGCCGTAACACACCAAAGACAGTAGACACCACCTCCGAGTATTTCTTCCAAACATTAGATTGGGCAGCATTAGTTGGAGGCGTTGCAGCAGCACCTTTTACTGGTGGATTGTCTACTGCAATTGTGGTAACGTCAGGGGTGTATGCAGCAGGCCGTGGTTTACAAGAGTTACACGCACTGAGTAATAGAGGAGGCAGTATCAATCCACTCCAAAGTTGGGAAGCCGCTGGTCACTGGTTAAACGTGGGTAGTGGGGTGTTTGGAGGTGCAAGCAGATTGGCCAGAACAACTAGTCTCTTAGATGAAGGTTCTGCATTTAGTAGATTTGCGATAGCTGGAGAACGAGCTGCTGATATCGGAGGAGCGATAAACGATATAGATACCCTAATTAGAAATTGGGAATCTTTACCACCCGAACATCGTGCATTCCTTGCTTTTAAACTGTTCCTAACAGCCAGAGGTCAAGCAAAAGATATTATGGCTAGAAGAAATGCTGCACTGGATTCAGGTGATCTTAATTCTGGTGATATCGATACTCCGACGAATACAACTGATCTAGACGCACCAACTAATACAGGAGACGTAGATGCTCCATCTGGCGTTTCAGACGCTAGAGTAGATGACGTCTTTGACCAATATAAGGAAGCGAATCCGAATGGCTCCTTTGATCGGACTAGAATCCAACAAGAACTGGAAGCGGGACGAGTCTTCAATCCAGAAACGGGTAGATTCAGACAAGGACCAACAGGGAATACTAATGGTCAAGTGACTCCAACTCAGGTAGACGAAACATGGGCACAATACCAGGAAGTGAATCCGAATGGCTCCTTTGATCGGGCCAGGGTTCAACAAGAACTAGAAGCAGGAAAAGTCTTCAATCCAGATACGGGTAGATTTGTACAAGGGCCAACAGGGAGTACAAATAGTCAAGTGACTCAAACTCAGGTAGACGAAACATGGGCACAATACCAGGAAACTAATCCGAGTGGTTCTTTTGATCGGGCTAGAGTTCAGCAAGAACTAGAAGCAGGGCGAGTCTTGAATCCAGAAACGGGTAGATTTGTGCAAGCGGGGACTGGTCAAAACCTCACTCCAGAGAATAATGTTCTACCAGTGCATATTGATGTAATGGAAGCAAGTCCAGAACTTGCAGCGAATACAGAAAACCAACAAATAATAGCAGATTATGCAACTAACAATCCTAATTCCATCGATGCGATTAGAACTAATTTTGAAAATCTGACGGAAGAACAACGTCCTTTATTCCTTAGTGGACTTGAAAATGCTTCAAGTGGAAGCCTGGATCTACCTAATGCAAGAAGAGCCACCCCAGCAGAAGTTGCAGCCGCTGTACGAACAATTTCGGAACACAGAACTGCCAATAACTCTAGAAATGGAAATTATGGTTACCTTGAAGGCAATGTTGGTGGAACAGTTGCCGATGGAACATTAGTTCGCAGTGGTGCTCCTGATACTGATGTGGATCAAATTTTTGAACCATTAGCTGTAAATAGTCAAAACCAAATTAATGGAGAAAACGCTTGGGTGCGTACAACTGATTCAGAATATAAAATGTTAAATAGATTTGCAAATGAATTTGGAGCCCAACCCGGAAAAATATACCCTGATGCAACTGGAACCCTGACAATTGTGTCTGAAAGAACATACTGTCCTTCGTGCGCGGGAGTTATTCAGCAATTTAATGAGATGTTTCCTAATATAAATTTAATTTTGATAGATGGAGTCAAATAAAAAAGAAATACTTAACATAGCAACTGGCGATCCAGAAATTGTGGAGAACGTTATTCAAAAGGTCAATAAGATCTATAAAACAGCGTTTAAACTCCTAGGCGACGAAGAGAAAGACGGCGTTGAATTTGCTCTTGTAGAAAAAGGAAAAGCCACCTCCGATGAAATTTTCTTACTAGGATTTTACTATGGCGCAAAAGTAAAAGAGTTAAGGGATAAAAAAGAAATAGATTGGTAATGATAACGAAACCCAATCCCCAATAAGGCACGTAGTGTCGCCCTACCTTCCTGCGGTCAGCAGGCAGACCCCATTTTTAACCAACTCAGAATAGCTTATTTTTTGTACATTAGTGAATGAAAACATTCAAAAGAGTCCTTATCTTCCTAGTAATACCGCTCTTAATTTTTGCAGCACATACTTTAATATCAACAGGCTTTTTCAGAACGATTACTCCAAAATTTGACGGAAAGATTTTAAAAAAGATCGCCATTCCTGGAGCAGAAGATATAATGGTCAGTTGGGTTGATAGCTTTGCATTGATTTCATCTACTGATAGGCGATTAGGTCCTGGAAAAGAAGAAAAAACAGGTGGTCTTTATTTAATTGATTTAAAAACACCTGATTTTGTGCCTATCCTACTAACCGATACGTTTGACCAGCCATTTGCACCACATGGAATTTCATATTATAAAAAAGGAAACAATTATATCGTCATGGCGATTAATCATACGCTTGAAGGACACACTATCGAAGTGTTTGAGCTGCAAGGCAGTAAATTGACACATCTTAAAACCTTAAGAGATCCTTCTATGATTAGTCCAAACGACTTGGTAATGATAGATGAAAACCGTTTTTATTTTACTAACGATCATGGGTATACAAAAGGATTAGGAAAGCTAGTGGAAGAGTATACTGGATTAGCCCTCTGCAATGTAGTATTCTTTAATGGTACTGACTATCAGGAAGTCACAAATGGGCTAGCTTATGCGAATGGAATCAACTATGATCAAAAGCGCAATTTACTTTTTGTTGCCTCCGTCAGAAAATTGCTAGTGAAAGTATATGCTGTAAAGCAAGACGGTACGCTTTCTTATATTGAAACCATTCCTTGTGGCACTGGTGTTGACAATATCGAATTTGATACCGAAGGAAATCTTTGGATTGGAGCACATCCTAGTCTCTTAAAATTCAATGCTTACGCCAGTGGTAAAAGTGCTATCGCTCCTTCAGAAATCATTAAGATCACTTACCGGAACAAGGGCGATTACGCCATAGAAAGTGTGTATGTTGAAGATGGTACCGAAATGTCTGGCGCTACTGTTGCTGCAACTTTTGGTAATTTAATTTTTGTAGGGAATGTAATGGATGAAGCGTTTTTGATTTTGGAAAGGAATGCAGCATCTATACCTAAATAACCCAATTTCTGCAGCGTTGTAGTTTTGCTTGTAACTAGGTATTGACTGATATATTACTGCTATTCGTGGGAGCCCGAATATTTCCAGATTCTAGCGCAGGAGAAAGGTAAGTAGCAAAAAATAAATAGCGCATTAAAATACAGTAATTTTAATGTACTATTTAACCCAGATTATAAGCAACAATAGAAAAGTCTTAAGTATATTTCCCAAAAGTAGACTAGTGCATTTTTCATGCGCTTGATTCTAATGGTTTATTGATTTACGCTAAGCTAATCAACGCCACCTTTCCAGAATACTTATGTTGCAATTTATATTTAGAATTTTGACTTACCTTTTTCAGAAAGATCCGACTTTCTGCCATATCTGCATTGTCAACGTAAATAATTGTATTGGTGTGAAAATTGGGCTCAAGCATTTGAAAAAGTGGTGAGTATAAATCCTTCCAACCATCTAACAATAACAAATCTATTGGTTTCTTATAGTTTTTTAAAGTCTCCATTGCATCACCAATTCTAACCTCAATAATGTTGTCTAGGGCCTCAGCATCTGTCATGCATTACTTTATCATTAAAGTCCCCAGTTATTTTATTTCCTGAAACAACAATATCTACTATAATACCGCTACAGTAGATATCTCCGCATGAACAAGTATATATGGGGATTTTAGATTCAAATTCATAGTTTAATCTTTGGCTATTTTTTAATGAAAGGTCATTAATTCTTTCTCCTTTTAAAATTTGTGCGCTACGTTCCAGGTTTTTCGAATCCAATCTCTCATTAATCCATCCCACAAATTCATTCTGTTCAACAAATTCATATAATGATATTTATCATCAATAATATCCTTTCCATTTACGCCATCAACATGATACTCAAAATGAGAAGAATTTGGAAAATGTTCCAAATTTAGCTCCTTCCGTATCAATTTAAATTCACTTAACATCATTCAATTAAGTATAACATCAAGAAGTATACAATCACTTAAAAGACAATAGTCGTCACTATTTCTAAAATCCTAACTTCATATGACATAATCAAAGTGCTTAGCGTCGTCACCATTTTGTTAAAACTCAAACAAAAAGCCTTTACAACTAAATTGTAAAGGCTTATATTTTTTATGATCAAAGCTTATTGACAAGAGCCAAACCAGATCATCAATAGTTTTATTCATTCTAACGATCTACAGGCTCAAATTTCTTTAAGGTTCGCTAGGACTATCTTGCTACTACAACCCGCTCCACCACACTATCTCCATCAGCATTCAGACGTAAGAAATAAGTCCCTACACCTAGTCTTTCTGTATCCAGTTGTGTGCTTCCAGTAAACTGTCCTTCTTGCAATAATCGTCCACCTACATCGTACAACTGGAATACTGTTTCCAGTCCGCCTTCTACGGATACTGTTAAGTGATCACTCACAGGATTCGGGAATACGGAATAGGTAAAAGAAACAGGAATATCTTCGTTGGAAGACGTCCCAATCATTGGAGAATCAGTAAATGACAGATTCACAGGACTTGAGATAAAAGGTGCAGAGTCGGCAAGTGTAAACAATTGCGTTTCAAAACCAACAGAGGTATCCCAAATTAGTTGGAATGGCGTATTGTTATATCCTGTTAGTTTGAACGTCCCAAGACGATGCGTTAATGCTTGATTATCGATTTTAGCTACATTGTCCTCGAATGATGGTATTGTATTCGGTGTTGGACCGTTCAAATTAATGGCCAATTCATCCGCTCCTAGAAAAACCGTGGATTGATTGGTATGATAGATAAATCTGCAAAAATCGGTATTAGTACCACCCGTATTTGTGGGCATAAAATTACAATACCCTCCTTGTAAACCTCCTGGAGGATTAGGATCCGACTCAACACTCAGTTGTGGATTATTAAAGGCTGCAGGATCATAGAAAATATAGAAATCTGCATGACCTAAGTAAATCGGTCCTGTGCTTCCAGGCGTTTCATTGATGAAAATGTCAAAAAAGACATCAGATCCGACTACTCCAACATTTTCAATAGATACATTACCAGTGACTTGTGCAGTAATACTGCCCATCATTATATAGCAACCTAGACTCAGTAATAAAATTAACTTTTTCATAAAAAAAATTTAGTTCAAAATTTAATAAGATGTGAATAGTATGTGGTAGTAGACGGTCTATGGAATATATTATCTTAAAGTTACAATTTATCTACGTAAAAAACAATGGTAGTGTTCGTCATAAGTAGAACTTATTTTCAAAAGACTGATCACGGTTTTCTTCAAATACAGGATTCTTATACTTATAACACCTACAGATAGGCGGATTTACAAAGAATTAGTGGTGTCACCACCTTAAAACCGATTGATATAACCAAAGTGAATCTTCCCCGACCCAAAATCTATAGGATTTGAGAATTGACGGCCTAGGGCGTAGGATATCCCAAAAATACCCGCACCAGTCTCAAAAGTCATTCCGACTCCGAAACCTAATGGCCAATCCTTATAATCGTTTATAGCGCTCTTATTTTGGAGATATCCGAAATCTCCAAACCCATACAGATAGGAGTTTTGAGCAATCAGAAATCGGAATTCTGTAGTTAATACACCATACACTGATGCGAATACCGACTCTTCGTCAAACCCTCGTAAAACCTGATGTCCGCCTATTCGATATAACTCATTGAGAAATAAGTCTTCCTCAGCAATCAAAATACCCGATTGAAGGGAAGTCTTAAGCGTCGTTCGCTTGGTAATCGGTTGATAATAAGCAAAATTTGTATTGATCTTGAATTGGTAGGAGCGCAAATTCAAACTATCATACAACTGTTTATAGTTGTAAGTTGGGTCGGCTTCATCCTCAATACTTATAATCTTTGTATTTTCTTCTATTCGTTTTAGGCCCGCTCCACCCCGCAAATTGAGCTCAAAGCCCTTGCGAGGATTGAATCGGTAATCCAACTGTTCCAAATGATATTCCAGACCAAATATCGAATGACGAGTATCTAAATTACTTGGTAGTTTTCTGGTTGATTTAATTTGACTAAGGTTGTAGTATAAGATATTCGTCTGCAACACCTCCCAGAACGCTTCCAAATAATTTCGCCCTTCAAAATGATATTGTATTCCAAAATTTGTGTTCAAATCAAGATAAGAAGTATCTCGTTTGTACAAGTCAAAATCCACATCTAGTCCAAAGGGTTGATTCAGGATATAGGGATATAAAAAATGAACATCCAATCGTTGCGTCAAGGGGCGCAATTGCTCCCAAGCGAAATAAATCTCTTTGCCTGTTCCAAAAGGATTCTGCAGATCTATTTTCGCACTTCCAGTTAAAATCAGCTTACCAGTTTCATTGTTCTTTGGTAAGAAACCAAGTAATAAATCAAATCGACTTGACTTCTTATTCTCCAAAAAGAGATTCACATTGGCCTTATCATTTTCAAATATAATATAAGGCGGTTTTGTCTCCGTTAAATAGCCAGTTCCCTTGATTCGGGAACTGATTTTCCTAACTTTGGATTCGTCATAAGGCTTCTCCTTGTTGAGATTCAGGTAACTACTTAAAAATTTGGGATTGATCTTCGCATTGCCTTCTATGTTGATTTCATCAAACAAAATCAGATTATTCTTCTCCATCTGCAGCTGAGCATACACAGATTCATTAACCACTCTAAAACTATCCAATTGTACCGAAGCAAACGGATAACCATTATTTTCTGCCACACTAAGCAACTGTTGCTGAAGATTTGCTAACTCTTTATAATGAAAGGGTTCGTCTTGATAAAATTTTTCTTTGTAGGTCGTTTGCCCTAGAAAATTAGGTTCTACATTATCGTTTTTCAAGTAGCCCATCTCATACGCTTCTCCCATGTAAAGATAAGCGATTTGCACAGAATCATTGTACGTAATACTATCTACAGATGCCGCCAGATAAGCGTTTTCCCGAAGTGTGATCAATACTGTTTCTAAAGCCCGCCTAGCTTCTGTAGAATCCGCTAATTGTTGTCGGTTGTCTACCAGTTTCTTTAGCAAACTCGTATCTTGGTCCACAGGTATTATATGCAAAGCGACACCATTCTGAGCAACGCTCATTATAGCAAACATAAATTGCACGATAAGAAGAACAAATACACGCATTTGCAGCAAACTAGTTGATATAGTTTTAGTTAAACGGTTTAAACAGTACTAAGTTAACTATTGCTACAGCAATTTATTGCCTTTGTGTTAGAAATATTCATGTTGACTTGACTCCTTCACTATGTTGAATGGATTTGATTGGATAATAACTGAATTGAATAATACGCAAAAATAAAGATTTTGATAACGAGAGAGCCATTACAAAAGTGGCCCATTCCCTATATGAATGAGCCACAATGATTTAGATTTCAGTATATTTCAAAGTTACAATTGGTTTCGTTTCCGAAACTTTTTTCAGATAAGGTTGAAATTTGAATATGTCTGAATGATCCTTATAAGCGAAGTCAAATTCCTGAATATAACCACTAGAAAAATTACCAGAACGATCAAGCATTTCCGAAAATTTAATTTTATAAGCTTTTCGGTCTTTTGCTTTTAATGTGTTTTTCCAATATTTCATTGTATTGAATCTTGATAATTTTCTTCCTGCACCATGTGCACAGGAAAACAAGGCTTCTTGAGTCAATTCAGAATATGGATTCGCCTTTACTAGTAGACTTCCTCGTGTCATAGAAAGTGGAATTACAATACTGCCTTGAGCGGGTAATTCCGTACTCCCTTTACGATGAATGATTTTACCATCTTGCTCAAAACGAATATGATTGTGAATAGAGTCTCCCAACTTATAGGAGGTTCCGTAGAGCTTTCCTTGATCATCCAATTTTGAATAGTCCAAATTTAGATAGTCTTTTTTGATTTCCTCCTTATTGCTTTTGATATAGTTTGCTTTTTGTAGGAAAATCATTGTTTTAAGACAAAAATTCTTTCTTCTTTGATATCCAAAATCTAAGATGTTATTGTAGTATTCATAGAATTTTTCATCAATAAATGATCTATGAATAAAGGGAACGGATTGCCCATATTCGGCTGAAAATGCTTGGACCAATTGATAACAATGTTGATACAAACCTATCCCTCTATCCCTTGTTCCAGTATGACATATTATATAAATAAATTCATCGTCCTCTTCTAATGATAAAAAATGGTTGCCACCTCCTAAACCATCATCTGTCATCTTAGTATGTGCAAAATTAAAGGGTCTATAATGCTTTTCCTTATCAAAAGGTTTTATCCAATCTGATTTAGATAGTTTGAGATACATAACACCACAGCCAATATCCTTGCCTGTTATAAGAGGATAAATATACTCTTCAGTCGAAAAAGCAACACCAACAGGTATCGCCTTTTCATCACAAAAGTGAATATCAGTAAAAGCGCAAACGTTCTTTATATGAGGGCTTTCAGAATATTTAGTAATTTGTTCTGAAGCATTTTTTTCAATTGTGTTCTTATCGCATAAGAACTTTATCTTGTTCATGATTCATTTTTTTAATTTATTTTTATCAATGAATACTTTTAGATTAAGTAAGCAGCAGCTGTTACGTCATTTTTGAAATGATTGTTGATTAATCTTGGAAAATATTCCATTGATTTGAATGTACCAACACTGAAATGATTAAATTAGTTTCATAGGACGAAATCAATAAGCCAGAAGTTAAATTCTAATGTAAAAAAGGTAAATAATTACAGGATAAGACGACCTATCACTGTCCGTTGATAACAAAGGAGAAAAACTACACTAAAATTATAAGATGAAAATTACTTCGGAAGAAATAAGAAAAAGTTACCCATTGACACCTAGGGCTGTAGGAATGTTTGATGATGATCCTATCGGAGTATATTCAAAATATGACAAAATGAATATCGTAGACATGCAAGGAAAGGTTCTTTTTTCTTACGAACCTGACCATTATTTATTAATGCAGGTGTGCTTTGTAAATCCATACTATATTTTAGTTGTTGGTGGGGACTATATAACAGCCAATAGAATTAAGGTGTTTAATCTGAAAACAAAAGAATGGGAGTTTGAACGTTTGGAAATTGATTGTGGTGATATGATGGAAGCATGTATCGCTATTCACCATAGTAAACCCATTGTTGCTATTTACAGGAATGATGGAGTTGAGATTATAGACATCAAAAAAAGAAAAACGATTGAACTTATAGCAAATGCAGAATCCATAGCATTTTGTGAAAACGGAGAAATATTACATACCAATTTTGAAACGCTATTTTTGAGATCTAATTCTGTTGATAATCAAAAAATTATAGATATACCTTTGAACAATGGCTTTTGTGATGATGTAGTCATGAGTTTTAGTAACCAAAACAACGCTGTTGTCATATCACCTCTTGGCTCAAGAATGATGGTTTACAATTTAGGCTCAAAAGAATTGAAATATCTTGATAAACCAAAAAGCCAAGCGTATTCAATTGAATTCACTCCAGACGACAAATTTATAAGTGTTTCTTTATTCAGAGAAAGTTATCTGGTTGAGTTGGAAACTGGTCAAGAAATAACTATTGAGGATTTTGAATACTTGGACACAACAAGATGGCAAGATGGTTATATCATTGTTTTAGGAGAAAAAAGTATTCGTAAAGTTGAACTAAACACATTATCCATTAAATAACATTTCAAGCAAATTAATACAGAATTTTTTAATAGAGGATAAATGGCCATTTTCGGGAAGTAAAGCACATTCAATCCAAAATACCATAGCAAAACGTGTTAGCGAATCAATATGAAAAGACGAAAATTTATAAAAAGAACGATCTGGAGCTTGCTTGGAATAAGCGGTTTAACAGGCTTGTATACTTGGCAAATAGAACCATTTTGGCTGGAATTTGTGAAAAGGAAAATGCCAATTGCAAATTTGCCAGAGTCTTTGGAAGGTAAAACCTTAATGCAAATCAGTGATATCCATGTTGGAAATAGATTTGATTACAATTATATAATTGAATCATTTAAAAGGGCTCAAAAATTTAACCCAGACTTTGTAGCTTACACAGGTGATTACGTGAGTTATGAAAATGAAGAACAATTCACTCAATTGGATGAAGTTTTAAAGCACACAGTTAAAGGAAAAATTGCTACTGTAGGAATACTAGGGAACCATGATTACGGGAAAAATTGGGCAGAACAAGAGGTAGCAGATAAAATTTCAATCCAGTTGAGAGAAAACGGAATAGAAGTGTTGAAGAATGAACAAAAGGAATACGAAGGATTGAATTTTATAGGATTTGATGATTATTGGGCATTAAATTTCAAGCCTCAAAAAATAATGAATAATTATAACCCGAATATATCAAATATTGTTCTTTGCCACAATCCAGACGTATGTGATTTAGATGTTTGGAATGGTTACAAAGGTTGGATTTTATCTGGGCATACTCACGGCGGCCAATGTAAACCACCATTTTTAGATGCACCGATGTTACCAGTTAAAAATAAATTATATTCGTCAGGAGAAATAGATTTAAAAGATGGAAGGATGTTGTATATAAACAGAGCAATTGGTCATTTATGGCAAGTAAGATTTAACGTTAGACCAGAAATAACAATTTTTGAACTTGAAAAAGCATAAAAAGTAATAAAAGCCAAACAAGTACATAGAAAATGACCAAGTCCGTATTGATATTAGATTTAGACGGAGTTTTGATTACAACTCCTAGGTGGAGAGCTGACGAAATTGATTCTGATGGTTATTCCAAGTTTAATACGGATTGTGTAACAAATTTGAATAATCTCTTATCGAAATATGACTTTGAAATTTGGTTAAGTTCAACCCGTAGAACAGTAAAGAATCTCGTAGAATTCAATCAAATCTTCAAAAATCGGAATATTATAAGACCGATTAGTGGTTTCTTGCCTGAATATCTAAACTGCAAGTCTAGAAAAGAGGAAATCGTAAAGTTTATTGAGCAGTTTAAGCTTACGGATTTCTTGATAATTGATGATGATAAGTCATTGAACGGATTAGACGAAATATATAAACAAAAATTAATACTGACTGAATTGCAAAATGGTTTTAACTTGAAAAAATTCCAACTTGCAATCGAAAGAATTAAAAAATAAATGATGAATATTGCCACTGTAATCACTGCATTTTGTAGTATCTCATTCCTTATGATAGGAGCAGATAAATTTCTAGGATTTATAGAGCCTCCTTGCTCCGTAATGAACAATTTCTCTCCATTGGTTTGGCGGGGAATTGGTGTTTTACAACTTGCTGGAAGCATTCTAATTTGGATTCCTAGTCTTAAGAAGTACATCGCAGGCTTCTTTGTGGTGTTTATGCTTGGTGTCTCAACTTACCATCTTATCAATAACACAACAGACATTGGTGGGGCAGTCGGTATAGCTGTCTTACTAGGTTTACTTGTTTGGAATCCTAGGTTTATTAGAGGCAAAGATGCCGCATTGAATTAATCCTGAATTATTAATAGTGCAAGCGTCGTTAAAATATGTAAATAGCGCCTTAATTGATATGAAGACGCTATTTCTGAGTAGATAGTGGTTACATAATTTAACCCCTATCTTTTCTTGTGTCTGTAAATTGTAAATAGCGCCTAAATCTTACACGTTGTAAAACAGGAAGGTCTAGACTCAAATCTACTGTTAACTAGTTTGAACACTGATATAGCCTAAAAGTAAGCACTGGAAGTGTAAAAAGGAAAACTCGTATGTTTGAAAAGCGCTATCACAAAGCCTCAAAGCGATATCTGGAAGAAAATGAACCTGAAAAAATCGCGGACATAGTAATCTGCAATTCTAACTTCGATGATTTAGTAATTATTAAAAATACTCTTGAGATTGATTAGTATTAAGGTTTTCTAGGGTAGGGGCAATACCTCTTTCGCTGGCATCGCACAAGGCCAAACGCTCATTCGGCACCAGGTCGTCCAGCACTCTCATAGCTGGCAATCGCACAAGCATCACGCTATGTTCAAACAACACTTCCCACCCTTTTGCCACGCCGTGTATTTTACTGTTACTAGAGATCAGACGGGAGTTGACTGGGTGTAAGCCTTGCATCAGCAGGTAGGACATATGTTGATAGCCAACGGACACCAAACTAGGATATAGCATGGAAGTGACCCATCCAAATCTACTACGACACGGTAGGTCGTCGAACAATCAAATTCCTATAAAATATCGTGAATGTCTCCTACGATCTAAGCCGCGACCGTACCCTCCTGTTGTTTCGCAATTCGCGCCAATCGCATTGACTTCGAACGGTATTTAGGGACAAAGACCGAAAGGATATAAGTACGAATAAGGTACCAGCCAAAATTACTCTCGTTCAAAGAAGGATCGATTTTATCTGCCAAGTTATAATGTTTTTCTTTAAGCAAACTCCAGTGAACACCAGGAGAAACGTGGTGAGCCGTGTGAAATCCATTATTAATTAGGACAAAATTGAGTAGCGTACCAGTCATATTTCGAGAGTTGTTGTATTTGGTTTCCTCATCAGCGTGCACATGCTGGATATAGTTAAATATCAGGACACTGTAAACCGAAAATTGCTGAGGGATAATCACATAAACCAACGCCTTTCTCCAATCGAGTAGCAGCGCAATGGCAACAAAAGCAACTAAAAAGACAAGCTGTAACGTGTTAAAAAAGAATTTCTTCTTACTGACAGCCCAGCGGCTGATGTAGTAGTCAAACACTGGCTTCATTTGGAAACGACTACTCACAAATGGATAGATAATGAAGGTAAAGAGATTATTCTTCTCCGTATAGCGATACGTTCGCGTATAATCTTCTTCAGTATTGATATGAGCATGATGATTGTTCATATGAGTCGGCTCCCAAGCAAATACAGGAAAGCCGTAAAACATTGTTAACCAGTTGTCTGTAATGATATTCATGAACTTACTCTTCCACATCGCTAGATGTTTATGATTGTGTGTCATCACGGATACAGAAACAGCCATTACAAGTTGAACAATATAGATTGGAATCCAGACACCCCAGCTTAGTGTAGCACCATATTGCCACAGTACAACCAGTAAAACCGTAGTAAGGATCATGAAAAATACAGTACGAATATCAGCCTGAAATTTGAGCATTGCATCAAGATTTAAATTCAGAAAACAATTATTAGTAATTTTGTTGCCATTACCTAGTCAACAAGCACAAAGGTAACGAAAGTAAATTCACTTGAAAAGGTAACGTTAGTTTTTTTATTTAATTGTAAAGCAGTATAACATTGATTCTCCAAATTAGTTTAAACTAATTCTAATGGTTTTCCTGTAAGTAAAGCCTGCCTTCCTATGGACAGCAGGCAGGCCTTTCGTAACTCTCCACACAGTTTCTTAACATCCAAACCGATATCCCACATTGAATCAATCAAAAAACTCCGCGTAACTCCGCTTACTCCGTTGTAATTTTTACGTTGATAGAAAACCCCATCTTTGATTCTGCAAGTTTTTAGTTATTTTGCTTCCCAATTACAAAAAACTAAAGAAACGCCCAAAACAATTTAGACAGTATATGGAAGAAAAAAAATATTGGGTGAAAACCCGGAAACGAATCACCCACCAGGGCAAAAGGAGCTCCAGCTCCTTACCATCAGTCCCCAGCACCACCTACGCCCAATATTTCACCAAACACTACGGCCACCCCGAAGAATGGCACCGCGGCAACCTCCCCCACAGAGATAAACCAAACATAGTCCAATTTATTACCTTCCGCCAAGCAGACAGCCTACCCAAAGAAGTATTAGCAACAATAGAACAAAACCTAAAGAACCTACCCGAAGAAAAATATAAAATTGAGAAACGTAAATTAGGAGAGCGCTACCTTAACAAAGGTCTAGGAAGTTGCGCTTTAGGCCACCCAGAAATGGCACAAACCATGATGAAAGCATTGCTGCACCACGATGGGGGAAAGTATGATTTATTAGCATGGAGCATCATGCCCAATCATGTACATGTGCTTATTAAAACAGAAGATAAATTACCCAAAATCGTACAGTCCTGGAAATCCTTTACAGGAAAATGGGCCTTAAATAACAATGAAAAGTACAAATTAGGAATAGCACCGAAGGCAGTTAAATTTTGGATGCCAGAGTACTGGGACAGATTTATTAGAGATGAAAAACACTTTAACAATACGATAAAGTATATTATGAATAATCCAAAATCAGCAAGATTGGCTGAAGAAAGTACGGCGGCTATGTATACGGGGACTAAGATTAATGATGGGATGTAGCAGGAGCTAAATCCGGCCCAGTTCAACAACAAAATAAACAACAATAAGACCAAATGAAAATAGCCATAATTTGGATCCCTTTCCTTGCATTTACCGCTGCTTTAATCTTCTTTTTCATCAAAAGATATCAATTGAGGAACGCTAAGTCTAATAGATTAGGTGTTGTTCAGATTAGTTTTGCGATGCTGATTTTCAATCTTATTGTCTATTTATCTTGGATAGCGATGTATTATGTGAGTCAGAATGTATATGATATCTCAATTGAAGGTGAAAAATATACGGGTACGGTAGTGAATCTCAAGTATAACCCGCCAGATTCTGATGGAGATCCAACTTTACCAACACCTACGATTCAGTTTACAACAGAGAGTGGGAAAACGGTTGTAAAGGAACTTAATTTTGCTGAAGATAAAGGAATAGGGGAGACCTACAAAATCTATTACAATGAATCGAAAGATAAGGTCTTTCCGCTTGGTGGTATCCTAATTGCTAGAATAGTGTTGGCCTACTTTTTTTGCTTCATAATGACTTATATTTTTGCGTATCTGCTAGTCTATATATTGAGTGAACGGTTCTCAACAATCAATCTATTCCAGAGGCGCGTACTTTACTATTATATCCCATTGCTGTTGATTGGCTTCAATATTATGATGATTTGTCTCCTTTGTTACGACGACAAAATACCTGTTTGGGTGGCGTACTTGCTAATTCCAATAGCGGCTGTTCTTGGGGTTGCCACGATTGGGTTTGTTTATTCAAAGGTTGAGAATAATGATGATTTTACAAATCTAGATCGAACAAGAAAATGAAGAAAAAAGATTTTATCGGCGTTTGGAAGTTAATCGAGTATGGTGAAGGAAAAATCCTGACCTCAGAAACACATTTAGTGGTTAAGGCAGCCGTGTTATGGGAAGTTTGGCCAGATACAGTATACTATGAAAACGAATCTGGACCAGAGGTGAAATATACTTTTGAAGAAGGAAAACCTGGTGAACCAGCTAAATTAAGCTTAGCTAGTGGCTTCAAGTATTTAGTTAAAAAAAGCGGAGACACACTTTGGGTAAAACTCGGACCAGTGTACGGACAGTTCCCTAAAAGCTTTGAAGATTCAGGAAACCTGGGGGAGTACCAATTAGAGACAGCAGAAATTTCAGCAACAGTAGGAGTACTCCCTGAGAAAGTCAAGGTTCAAGAATTCGAAATGAGAGGATTTGGAACCCTGAAATACGATAGTAATCTGGAATGGTGGGACTGTCAAACTAAATTTAATGGTAAGAAAATTAAACTACAAATTGCTGCATCGGAAGCAGATAAATTTGGGCCATTAGAAACCATCAAGGAAAAACTAAAACAACTTGAAGGACTACCTTTAGATCAAATAGCAACAGACAAATTATTATCACTATTTAATGAATCATGGAATGAAAATGACGTTAACTTAACACCTGAAGAGTTTATAGAAAAAATCACATTAGAATCTATCACGTTGAAAATTGACGGAGGAGCAGCAATCTGGTTTAAAGATGGTGATCTATTCGCAGGACATTCGATAAATATTTCATTAGACAAAGAATATAATGTTTCTGATGTTGGAATAATGGGCTAAACTACCCATCCAAATGATTTAATAGTATACTATGTTGAGTTTTAACCTGGGCTGCCCTTCAACCGAGTATCGTTAAACCTTATTGCTGAAATAACAATTGGCCGGCTGAGGGGTTGGAGGTGTTGTTTGAACACCGCAGCGCAAAGCATTGTGTTTAGGGCGGGGAGAGTGCTGGAAGACCCGACCTGAAATGAGGTGCTAACCGAAGGAAAGGACAGCTCCAAAAAGTCATTAAAATTGTCCTTACAAAAACACCCCAATTGCAAAATTCATTGGTTTTTCGTAATTTAGCATACGATTTTGTTACAATGCGGTATGATTTTTATACACGTATTGCGTTTGTAGTTTTAATGCGGAATCTTAAAATTATTTAAATTCTAGATCATGGGAAAAGGTAAAGACGCTAAAAAAAGTGTAAAAAAGGAAGCGACTAAAACGCTTAAGGAGAAAAGAGCAGAAAAGAAAGCAAAGAAAGCATCAAAACGCTAATCTTCTTTTAAAATAGCGAGTTGCCTGACCGCTCACCGTAAGAAGGCAGGCCTAATTTAGGCTGTGATTTTATACATTCCTGCTGGATATCTCACTATTGGTTTGATGGGTGGTAATACCCACAAGGCTTGAAACTAATGTATTTAATTGGGTGTTGGTTAAAGCCTGGCCGCCAAAACCTAATCCCTTACTATTTAAAGTGATGAGCATAAAACTATTAAACGTAGTACATCTAGCAGAAGATTTTGAATCATTGCTGCAATGGTACAAGGATGCCTTGGATTTAGAGGTGATTTACGAAGAGAAGGGAGAATATCATTATACCGAATTGGGTTATGATAAAAAAGTCATTGTAGGAATAGCCATTGCAAAAGAAATGGAACATGTTCCTACGAATCCTAGGAATAATACATCGATTATGCAATTGAGCGTTTCCGATATAAATGCCACCTTTAACCAAATAAAAGCTCATGGAGGTAAAGTGTTGTTTGGCCCATCCTACGAAGAACAAAATAAATTTTACTATGGAGGTGTAACGGATATAGAAGGCAACCAAATTTGGTTTACACAAACCAATAAGTAATTTCCAACCTAGTCATCGCTACCTAATATTTTTCAAGTGGAATCGTTCCAAAAAACTTCGTATAACTCCGCTTACTCCGTCGTAAATTTCACGTTTACCCGTTCAAAAAACGCTACTTAACTCCTAAATTCCCATCCTTAAACGCCACAAGTTGCTCCAGTAAACCAGTCACATCTAGCGGTGCTTTTAATCTGTTTACTTAATATAGTCGCATTAGCGCTACGTAGCTTTCTATACTGAAAAACATCACACGTTTTGTCATGAATTTTTCTCAGGGTTTTGGTAATTCAGAGAAATCAATGCGCAAATTGTTTGAAGCACCTAGCAAGGCAACAAAATAGGAACGGCTAGTTATAGATATCAATCGAATGAAGATTAATTAATGTGTCAAAATGTCATTCTTAAAGAAACTAAAAAATTGGCATAGATATTGTCTTATATTTAATCGTGGTAGGAATGTTAAGTTTATATTCCGCCTCTTTACATAATATTTATATTTACAATGAATTACGGTACAGTAAAATTTTTTAACGACAGCAAAGGATTTGGATTTATCACACCTGATGATGGTGGAAGAGACGTTTTTGTTCATGCAAATGGACTAAACGGAATACAAATCAATGAAGGAGACAAAGTCTCTTACGAAGTCGAAGAAGGAAAAAAAGGATTGAATGCAGTTAATGTCGAAATGGCATAAAACAGCATTTAAAAACTCTTAAGAATAGGTCTACTAACTCAGTTAGTAGGCCTATTTATATTTTAAGCCATCTCCAACAGTTTATTAAAGGCCACAAAAACGTTAAAAGTCTTGTCCCCCTCGACACTATTTTGCATCCTGCTCATTAATAATTAATCATTAAACATTAATCATTATAAAAAATACCGATCGGTATTTGTACATTTGTATAAATAGTAATAAATAATGCCAAAAATCAATGGCACCACATTCGACTATATCCTTGAAAAAACCGCTCCTATTTTCAACAAACAGGGGTATGTAGGAACAAGTTTGTCAGACCTCACAAAAGCAACAGGCCTGACAAAAGGAGCTATCTATTGTAATTTTACAAACAAAGAAGACTTGGCGCTTAAGGCATTTGAATACAATATAAAGAAGGCAGTTGTGCCTTTATTCAAACTAATTGCCCAACAAGACAGTAGTTTGAATAAACTATACACAATTACAGATTATTTCAGAACGTACTATGATGTAGTCAAAATAATGGGAGGCTGCCCGATGATGAGAGTTGGAAGTGATACGAAGTTTAATCACCCGGCATTATTCGTTACAGCACAAAAAATCTCCCATCAGTTTATCAGTGGATTGATTGAAATAATAAAGGATGGTATTCGTAGCAATGAAATAAACAAAAATACCGATGTCATCAACTACGCAAAACTGATGTTATCCCTTATTGAAGGCAGCACCTTCCTAGCAACTACCCATGATGACCCTACCTACTTAACTAGTGCAATGGATTTTATTGATACATCGATTATTGAAAAAATAGCAGCATAAAAAAATTTAAACTACCAGATACCGATTGGTATGTGGTGACAACTAAAAACAAAAAGATCATGACAACAACAGCAATTTTAGACCAATTAAAAACAGAGTTTACTACCATTGAGGCCTTTTTAAATTCCCTTTCCGAACAAATATTAGTATACAAGGAAACAGATTCAAAATGGTCAATCTCTGAGAACATTCAACACTTAATATTGTCAACAAAACCTTTAGCTATGCTTTATGGAAACCCCGCAATAATGCTTGAGAAGTGGGGAAAGTGCAATCGCCCTGCTCGATCATATCAAGAGGTAGTCGACCTTTATCTAAGTGACATCGGCGTCGCCAGAGGTACAACAAAATATTACGAGCCAGCCATCTTGGGACAACAGACCAAGCAAGAATTAATAAAGAATTTCCAAGACACAAACGAGGCGTTTCTGAACAATGCGCAATCTCTATCTGAAGAGGAGCTAGATTCTCACCAAATCCCACACCCTCTAATTGGACTAATGACTTGCAGAGCGTTTTTATACTTCACACATTATCACACCACTCGACATTTTGAAACGATTAAGGGTATTGTGAAAACATGCTAAAGCTATAAAGTCGATATTGTAGACATGGACGGTACTTCACCCATCACCTTCAGTGGAACCGCAGGAGGAGACTACTTCGTATCCGTTCGACACCGCAACCACCTTGGCGTGATGACTGCCGCAGTACCACTCTCCACCACCTCACCCCTTATCGATTTTACAGAATCAACAACCGCAACCTACGGTACAAATGCCCAGTGCGACAAAAATGGTGTACTAACGCTCTGGGCCGGCAATGCCGAATTAGACGGCGCTATTGATGCCAATGACCGATCAAAAGTCTGGAATAATCGAAACACCGCTGGCTACATGTCGCATGACATCAATCTGGACGGCACCTGTAATGCCGTTGACCGTTCAAAAGTCTGGAATAATCGAAACAAATAACTTTCTATTCCTTAATTGGTGCTTGTTGTCTTGGAACGTGTTGTAGTGTTTTTTTGTTGGAGACTCGTTGTCTCGTACTTCTCCTAATATAGGTTTTCGAACGACTTGACAGCGCTGGCGAACCAGTTTACTGTTCTTGATTTTGGGTTGGAGGCGAACTGTAAGAAAAAGTCAACCCTCAAAAAAAGCAATATGTCTGTAAGACACATTGCTTTTTTTGCTACCCGACTCTAAACCCACCAACCATCCCACTAATATCTAATGAAAATATTCACTGAAAAACAGTGAATGTTTCTATCTTTAGACAAATCAACATGGTTTAACAGGAGTCGAATGCTTAAATCGCTGAAAGAGAAGTAAATAACTCAAACTTGGTAGTCCAAGAAAATGGATAAGAAGTATACGACAATAAATGAGTAAGCTCGAAACAAAAGACAACCAAGTTTAGAAGAATTATATAAGATTGCAGATATTATATAAGTAAAAGTTGCCGAATTACTAATCGAAAACATCGAAGAAGAAAATGAATGAATTTAAGCCACTCCGATCATTGGAGGAGATCAAGACAGATATATTGAAATTGGAGCAATCGAGCTTGGCAAATCAACAAACAGTACTGGATTGATGAAAGAGCAAGGACCTAATATCATTATATACAACACCCATGATGGCAAGGCAGCAGTAAGCCTTTTGACCAAAGATGGCAATGTATGGATGAATCAAAAACAGCTTGCAGAACTTTTTGACACCTCAGTGCCTAACATAAGCATGCACATATCAAACGTACTGAATGACAAAGAGTTAAGAGCAGATTCAGTTATTAAGGATTACTTAACAACTGCCACAGACGGTAAAGAGTATAATGTAACATTTTATAGTTTGGATATGATTTTATCCATAGGATTCAGGGTCCGAAGTAAGCGAGGAACGCAGTTCAGAATATGGGCGAATCAAAACCTAAAATCATACATGATCAAGGGATTTATCATGGATGATGATCGTCTAAAGAATCCAGAGGGTCGACCTGACTACTTTGATGAATTGCTGGAGCGAATACGTGATATACGAGCCTCCGAAAAGCGATTTTATCAGAAAGTACGCGATTTATTTGCCCTAAGTAGTGACTATGACCCCAGTGATAAAGCGACTCAAATGTTTTTCGCAGAAACACAAAATAAACTCATCTATGCTGTAACTCAACAGACAGCAGCCGAGCTGATCACCCAAAGAGCGAATCCTGAAGCTCCCAATATGGGGTTGACCGCATGGAAAGGAAGCATCGTCAGAAAAGCAGACATCATCATAGCCAAAAACTACTTAAGCAAAGATGAAATAGATACGCTGAATAGACTCGTTGTCATCTTTCTTGAAAGTGCAGAGCTGCGAGCCAAGGACAGGAGAGATATTACCACCCTCTTTTGGAGAGAAAATGTAGATCGGATTCTCGAATTTCAATATAAACAGATACTCAACCATAAAGGCACGATCTCCAATGCAGCAATGAAAGAAAAAGTAAAACAATTGTACGATACCTTCCATAAAAGAAGACTGCTCTCTGAAGCAAAACAAGCGGATCAGACAGACCTGGACGAACTGACAGCCATCCAATCCAAAATTAAGAAGAAGCAATGAACTAATACGATACATATAAGGATAGTGGGATTGAATGGATTGGTGAAATTCCTGAGGGGTGGGAAGTCGTACCTGTTAAATACTCACTTTTGATTCCATTGACGGATGGACCTCACGAAACGCCAAAGTTATTGCCAACTGGAGCCATAACAGGATATGATATGGTTTTTAGAGCTTTTCATACTGAAACTTCCAAGTTTGTAGCACTCGGTCTTTTGTCCAATTATGTTCTTAAATCTCAGTTACTACCTCAATCTTTGAGAGCGGCACAACCTCATTTGAATCGAGAGGAACTTGGAGAAACATTGATTACGATTCCTGTTAGTAGAATGGAACAACTTCAAATTGTTGATTTCATCCAAAATGAACATAGAGTTATTAACTTTAAAATATTGAAAGCAGAAAAGAATATCTCATTATTAACAGATCCTTCATATTCTAAGACATAGAAGACAAATTGAAATATTCAAAGAAAAACTTTAACACACATAATAATGTTCCCATTGCATAATACTATCTAACAAACCCACAAAGCCCTGAATTTGTATGCATAAACTTCCAAATCCAGCTTCATTACATCCAAAAAATAATAAATATTTTACTATTTAAATCCAACCAACCAAATCCCAAAATAAGTTTCTTAAATTTGTAAAAAAAAACATGAAACTAAACCTACTATCCTGCGACGCCCCCAGACCCGACAAAAGAGCCATAACAAAATGCCTGGCAGAATTCGCAAACATGGACGAATCCCTAGCAGGAGAACTAACAAGCTACTTACTAGAAGGAGATCCAGTAGATATCGAAGTCGCCTCAAAAAACTCCAGCTCCGCCTTTAGAGCACTAAGAAAACTAGACATCGACTACGAAATTATAGAATAGTAACGATTAACCCAAATACATAGACAGTTTTTACTAAAGTCGATGATACTAGGCTGCAGTATTGAATTTTTATCCTAAGCTAGCCAATCACAATCAGTTCGAAATGTTTTATAAACCTTAAACAAATACTAATGAAAGTTTAATTGCATTGAACTGGCATAGATGTTGAAATATACTGAATCATTAAGTAATTAAAACTATGATTTATGAAATTATTTAGACTCAGTTTATTTTTGTTTTTACTCGGTTTTATGGCTTGTGAAACCACCCTTGATATCGACCCATTGACTTGCCAAGTTGGTATGGATCGTAGTGATCTGGACTACATCCTTGAAAAAATTGATGCGGAAGTCTTTAAACAGGCTAAGTTCGATCGGGGAATCAATCTGACCCAAGACGAATGTTTGTACACCGCTCAAGTAATGGAAATTGTTGATCGGTATACTTTCAACGACGATCAGCTCGAAATGGCGAAGCATTTGTATCACAGAACAGTAGACCAATCAAGGTATTACGATGTCGTAGACATGCTTGTTCACTTATCCGATCGTGAAGAACTAACCGATTACATTGAGCGACAGTAAACGCTGAATTGTAACAAAGGGGCTACTCAAACTAAAGGTTTTCCTGCAAGTAAAGCCATTCGTAACTAAATAACCCACAACTAGCCCATCCTGGTTTTATTTGGATATTACTATCTTCATGGGCCTACCCTTTAAATAGAAAAGACAAGGCGAAAGCCTTGTCTTTTCTATTTAAAGCGTCGCTACGTTCGGTACTCTTTTCGCTAGCAACACACAAGCACGACCGCTACATTCAAACAACACCTACCATCGCTAGTCCACACCACAAATTGATTAGGAGTAAGCGATATAGCAAACACTACTGCAGTACAGAAACAACATTGGATGGCCGCAAATGAGATAAGTTGTCGTACCTAACGGCACTTAGTTTCTTAGGGTTGGGTTTGTCCTACCAAGATGTCGCTCCGGAGTTAGCAGATCGTTCTGGAATCTACGGGAAAACCTTGAATTCTGAGACCTGCCTGCCTTCCGTTACGCAGCAAGCAGACCTGAGACTAAGGGTTTTCCTGAAAGTAAAGCCCTTCGTAACTGTAGACACACAAATCCCTACCAAGGTGTGTTAGCATTGTCCTGCCTTCCTACGGTCAGCAGTCAGGCCCTATTTGTAGCCCAATACCCAACACCCAGCCTTAGCCCTACAAATCAAATTTGACAACAATATGACAAGCCACACCCAATTATGACATAAAGCTGAAAGAAAAATTAAAAAAAAGTTGCAGATTTGACCACACAAAAAAAAGAATACCTAAAAATTACACTATGAAACACACATTGACTACACTTACTCTCCCGCTATTATTAATCGGTTTTTTGCTGATTGGTACATCTAAACAAGACACACTCCTTTATGAAGAAATCCCAATTCACCACGCAGATCAATCACTTGTCATTAAAGGCGAATTTAATGAAGTCCTACTTAAAACAGCCAATGGTTGTGGTCTAGGCAATTATTTGATCGCGATGCGCGGAGATTCTAGCAATGGAATTCCCCCACGTTTAGGATCGGTTGATTTTTGGAACAGTGGTCCCTTTTACACAGACACCCTTCCTGGAAAAGAGATTAAGGGGGTTGTGTTTAAACGACAGACTTGGTTAGAAAATACCTCTATCATTACTACCCAATCCCGCTTCTACCACTGTTGCCATCAGCCTGAAAGGACTAACCAAAGGAACGCGATACGACTTGGAGGTAGTGGATAGCTCTGGCAAACTCCTGCATACTGATGTGCTCTATGCTTATCAGAAATTGCAGTTGCCACTAGCTGGATTTCCGAAAGGCATCTACTTTTTACGGTTGAATACCGGAAAGAATATTATATCTCAAAAGTTAGTGATCCAATAATTAATAGTTGACTGAAATAATTGGGAATAACAACAAAATCCCTTCCCCATAAACGTTTTTGAATATTGATGTTTACGTTTTAGTTTACGGCTGACAGGCAACTGTCAGTCGTTTTTTTATGTATCTATATAAGTAAGTGACCTATTGTAGGCCTGCCTTTTGTTGCGTAGCAGGCAGGTCAAATCCCATACTCTATCCGAATCACTTCCTTGTAAAACTCCTTATACATTGATTAACAATTCCCCCTAAAAAATAACGGATTGCTAAGAAAGTCTTATGATATTTTAAGGAATATTGGAAGCAAAAAAGCCGTTTGAGAAGTATTCATTTATACAATAAGCCCTATAATCAACACCCTTTTTCAAGCAAAACAACCCCATTCCTATGATTAACAATGCAAACCTTCTATTCTCATTCCTTACGATTTGTGCTTTAGCCTGCACCATCGCCCTTGCCATCCAACAGAAAAACCAAGCACTTACTTTAGAAGCAAAACGCTTGGAACTATTGAAAAACTATAATCGAACACTGAAATTTGAATCTGAAAGATTGCTTGATGGAATGCAAGAGCAGGTAAAGAGAAAGCCTGGCTATAAGCCACTTTGGACTGCTGGTGATGAATTAAGGAAAATTATTGACCAAGAGATAAAATCACTAGATCGGGCTTCCGCGCTATTGGAAAACCAACAATACAAATCCCTTTTTTCAAAGAATAAAACATTCAATAAACATATCGATAGTCATCTAAAGACCTTAAGACAAACTGCTGGAACCATTGTTCATCTAATAGAAACTAGTAAGTTTAGAAGTTTAGGAGTCAAACCAGATGAGATTTCAGAACTATATGAAAAACTGAATCCTGAATTTGAAACACTAAGGTCTGGGTTCAATTCAAACCTCCTATATCCCGTTTCTTATGCTTACCAACTAGAAGAAAAACGGAATAGTTTACTGAAAATTGGTTACATAACTACTCGCTTTCTCGCTTGTAAAATAGGGACATCAACAGTAACCTTTGATTGGTTTCAAGTCGTTTCTTCACCCGAGACTTATACCACTGAACTCGGAGACCAGTTTACAGCAGATGTGTTCTTAGGTAAAAGCACCAACTTTTCAACAGAGTCGGTAACTGCTACAGTCAACGGTGTCCCTCACAAAGTAAAAGATGGGATCATAGAATTCAAGGAAAAACCAGCGAAAAGAGGCCGGCATGAATACAATGTCAATATTCTAGTCAAAAACAGATTTACAGATAAAACGGATTCCTTTAAGAGGACATTTAGCTATTTGGTAAGATAAAAATAAACCCCTCATGATCATGTTAATCAACACCCTTTTTCAAACAAAATAACCCCATTCCCCATGTTTAACAAAGCAAACCTTCTATTCTCGTTCCTCACGGCTTCCGTTTTAGCCTGCACCATTGGCCTAGCCTTCCAACAAAAAAAACAAGCACTTATAGTAGAAGCAGAACGGTTGGAACTATTGAAAAACTATAATAAAACACTGGACGATGAATCTGAAAGATTGCGGGATAGAATTTATTCCAAGATAAAGAAACAGCCTCCTTATAAACCACTTTTTACTGCTAGTCAAGAACTACAGGAACTGATTAACCAAGAGATAAAATCACTAGATCAGGCCTCTGCACTATTGGAAAACGTACAAAACAAATCCCTCTATTCAAAGAATAAAATATTCAATAAGCATATCGATAGTCATCTTAAGAACTCAAGACAAACTGGTGGTCGAGTTTTTCAATTTTTAGAAGCAACTAGTAAGTTTAGAAGTTTAGGAATCAAACCGGATGAGATTTCAGAATTAAATAAAAAACTATCTCCTGAATTTGAAACACTAAGGTCTGGTTTCAATTCGAACCTCCTATATCCCGTTTCTTATGCTTACCAACTAGAAGAGAAACGAAATAGTTTACTGAAAATTGGTTTCATAACTACTAGCTATCTCTTTGGAAAAATAGGAGCAAGAGGAATGCACTTTACAAAGTTTCAAGTCCTTTCTTCACCCAAGACTGATGCCACTGAACTAGGAGACCAGTTTACAGCAAATGTGTTCTTAGGTACAAGCACACATTATCCACCAGAGTTTATCAGTGCAACAGTCAACGGTGTCCCACATAAAATAAAAAAAGGAGTTATCCAGTTCAAGGAAAAACCAGTAACGAGAGGCCGGCATGAATACGAAGTTAAGTTTCAAATCAAAAACAAATTAACAGGCAAAACGGATTCCTTTAAGAGGACATTTAGCTATTTGGTAAGATAAAAACAAACCCCTTATGATTTATAAACGAACCTATCAGTTCTGCACCATTATTCTACTAGGAGGAATGGGATTACTATTATTCAATAATACACTTCAGTCTAGCCAGTTTAATACGGAAAGACAAAGGATGATCACAAGTATTGAAGTGAATAATAAAATACTAGCTACCACAATTGATAAAACTGTTGATAGAGCTTCTGAATCAATTAAAAAGAAACCAACTTATAAGCGATTATTACCTCCCATGTGGCGTGTCCAAGAGTTAACAGAGAAGTTTAATAGTTTCCTCGATACTAAAAAAAAAGTACTGCAGGAATCAAGCAATTTGGACCTGTGGTCACGATATCAGTTGCTCAAGAAAACTCAAGAATCCGTAAATCTAAAATTGGCTGCCTTTCATGAAAATATGAAAGAAATCCTCCATTCCACAGCAAAAAACAGAAATTTAGGTATTAAACCTGCCGAATTAGCTGAGCTAGCAGAAAAACAAGACAGCTACCTGCAAGAAGGTATCTCCTTGCCAGTATTCGCACTCTCAAAAGACGACAGCAATCTGCAATGGGAATTAACCCATTTAAAAAACAAGATACTTTTGGCGAGCGTTATGATTACTAATTACTTAGGATCTAAAATAGGAAGTACAACTATCTGTGGCTTTTCAAGGCCAATTGTTATCGCATTCCCAAATAACACTGTGATTGAAGCTGGTGAAACATACGAAACTAGCTTTCGTTTAGCAGTAATTGGTTCTAGAACAATGACCGTGAGTACTATAATAGACATCGTTTCAGTAAAAGTAGATGGCATTGACCTGACAAAAGGCGAGTACGGTTTCACCTACCGAAAAAAATCGAATATTATTGGCGAGCATCAATACACTGCCGAAATCAGTATTAAAAATCCCTTTACCGGCAAAATCGACAATTTCAAAAGAAAATTCAGCTACTACGTAAAATAACCCCATGATCTACAAAACAACCTACAAATTCTGCACCCTCATCCTGCTAGCCGGAATAAGCCTATTCGCAGCAAAAGACAATTTAGTCTCTAGTAACCAGTCTGCTCAAATTGAGGATACAATCCATCTCCTAGAACAGAGTAATAAGTTATTAAGCAAAGAAATGGGCATAAAAGTAGATGATGTAGTATATAGCGTGAGACGGTATAGACATTATAAGGAGTTGGCACCTTTTGCCAAGAGTGTACACGAAAGCGTCGAACAGTTTATTGCTTCAATGGATTCTATAGGAATGGAGATTAAATCCTCCAATAAATTGGTGATACATAAAGCTAAACAGTATCATAATAACATTCTTACTATCAACAATAAAGCAGACTTTTTTGTAGACCAAATGCTCACTGTTCTTTCAACTTTGGAAAAAGAGCGAAGATTTGGAATCCGACCTGATGAAATAAAAGAGCTAAAAGAAGAACTATCGAAATCGGATTTCGGTGGCATTAAGTTGTTTGAAACATCTACTACCGAAAGTCTTCATTTAGAATTGACAAAATTGAAGCATCAATCACTAATTAAAGGAAATGCAATATGTAAATACATCCGTTCAAGAATAGGAGGAGGATGTTTTGAATATAATAGAATCAGCGCTGTTTCTGTTCCAGAACAATTGATTGTAAAGAAAGGAAAACAGTTTAAAACTGATATTGAATACGCAACATTGGGTAGAGAGATTGTTTCAGTAAAAGTAGATGGAAACACAATAGAACGCTACAAGGGTGAATATACCTACTGCAACGTTTCACAAGAAATAGGAAAAAAAATTTATACAGTAGAAATGGAGATCTATGACAAGCTTACAAGAAGAGTGTATCACCGCAAACAAACATTTAGTTATACGGTTGAATAACAATTGTTTTTTGTTTGTTGTGATTTTGGGGATGAAAAAAATTAAAAACAAAACAAAATAGGTATTGCAAAATTGCAAGAATCCCATGAAGCAACAACATGGGAGAGCCGATCTGTAGTGTTTGAGCGGAGTGAGTTTACAGATCTTGACTTTTTTGGTTCTTTTTGCGTCAAGGCAAAAACGAACAATAATAGCAAACTACACATGTTGGTATTTTCAATGCGACTGTTTTTTATCAAAAGGAACCTTTTTAGAGTAGACTCATCAAGACAAAAATGAACATAAATAGCAAACTACACTTCCTACTAATACACAACACTCCTCCATTATTTGTAATTTTAACCAACCTCAACATTATGAAAAAACATCTCCCTAAAATATTAATCGTACTCATCGCTATAATAGCAGCCTCATTCCTAATCAAGGAAAAAGCACCAAAACTACTGCCATCACGCAATACCCCTTCCGCACCAAAAACCGTACAATCCGTAACCAAGACCATCCGCCCCCAAGTCATGCAACGCCTAACGCCACACCTCAACGCCATCAGCCTCACAGCACTACCCGATAAGATCTCCCTTGTCTCCATCAAATCAGAACAACAGCTTCAAGTCTATGCGCATACAGCAAACAAGGTAAAACACCTCAAAAGTTATCCCTTCACTGCATTTAGCGGCAAGTTGGGCCCAAAACTAAAACAAGGCGACAGACAGATTCCAGAAGGACGATATAAGATCGAACACCTCAATCCCAATAGCAGTTATTACTTGTCAATGAAAGTCAGTTATCCCAATGATTTTGATCGCAAAATGGCAAAAAAAGATAAGCGGACAACCCTAGGAGGTGATATCTTCATTCATGGGAAAGCCGTGACGATTGGCTGCATCCCGATTGGCGACCAAGCAATTGAAGAGTTGTTTGTCCTAGCAGCACACGCCCTCCCTAATGGCATCGAAGTGATTATCAGTCCTGTCGATTTCAGAACACAAGACAAAGCACCAAAACTCCCTGGAATTAGCTGGGAGCAAGAGCTGTACAACAGTATTCGCAATGCCTTGCACGAATTTCCGTTGAGTGCTACCGATTCAGTGCAAGCAGCATACCCAGAAATGCTTAGTTATACAGTTGATCCGAAGGAAGGCAATTTGCGGTTTTACTCCAAAGACGAAACCGGACAACCATTTCTCAATCACAGCAAGCTCAACCAATGGCTTACAACCAAGGAGCTACATTTGAAGTTTGCGGCCAATGGTGGTATGTTTAAAGCTGATTATGCTCCGTTGGGACTGTATATTGAAAACGGCAAGACCATTCAAAAGCTGAATCGAACAAAGAAAGCACATGGCAATTTTTACTTACAACCCAATGGCGTATTCAGCCTAACGAAAGACCATGAACCACAAATTGTAACCACTGCCAATTTCAAGCAGACAAAAGCGCTGAACTACGCCACTCAATCTGGCCCGATGCTAGTGATTGACGGAGCGATTCATCCCAAATTCAATGCACCGTCCAAGAATGTACATCTCAGAAATGGGGTAGGACTGTTGCCTGATGGCCGTTTGTTATTTGCGATGTCCAAGAAACGAGTTAACTTTTATCGGTTGGCTGCTTTTTTTCGGGATCGGGGTTGTCGCAATGCCTTATATCTCGATGGTTTCGTATCAAGGACCTGGCTACCTGCTAAGGATTGGACACAAGAGGATGGACAGTTTGGAATTATGATTGCAGAGGTGGAGGCACATTAATTCCTCTTTAAGTCAATGTTTTCAATGCATAATACAAATGTGATTGCGCGTAAGTAGAATGCAGATTAGGAGCATTAATCAACACCAACATTCTGCTTCGCTGGATGACAATTCTCATTATACGTGTCTGCGATCATTGTCCAATGATAAATTCTATCTAGCAAAATGTCTTTCCTCCTAATTTCTGATCTTACCTGCTCGCATTCCTTTAAGTAGTCTATTATTTTTTTCTGGTTACCTTCTTCTTCCCATGTTAAGTGTAGCGGTTCTGATTGATCTTGCTTTGCATACACAAAGTGGCTGATGTGTATAGAATTGGCTAGGTCATATGTTTTGCAAGTATACAATGTGAGTTTCCCAGAAACTACTTTTTTCATGAATAAGTAATATTCGTTATAAATTTGAACACTCCAATACGTGTGCCATTTATCTTCTAAATTAATAGAATAACTAATTATATCTGATGGGGCTAAGCTGATTTTTTTATTGTTGACTTCTATTTTTAAGGCTTTTTTACTATAAATTTCATCTCTCCATCTATGTGCGCCACTCATGACAATTGTACATTCAATGGTCTCGCCTGTTATTTTTGTGACTGTTCCTTCATACTTCTTTGCATACTTCTTTGCATAGATTTGTGTTGAAAACAGTAATAAGACAATCAAAATTAAATTTTTCATTGATCCATATTGTATGTAAACGCCGCACAATCTAATTGACTGTCTAACGTTAAAATTAATAGTAGTGCAGTAATTCGAACCACACTGGTGTGTATATTGCTCATTATCTGGTCAATATACTACAATATACAAATTTTAAGCCATGGATGCTAGTTAGGCTGTTTTGTGGTAATATAATCAAAAGAACATTAATTGGTTTTAACCTGATTTTTACTATTAACTGGTTGATTATAAATTACTTATGTCAGGCTGCTCAATAATCTCTATGTAAACATTAATTAGGCTAGCATCATAGGTGAGATATCTTGGTAGAATCATCACAATGATTTGAACCATAGCTCCGTTAGGTGCAACATCTTTGGTATAAGACCTAAGGAGCCTTGATTTCATTTGCGATGATTCCTGTGCAACCAAGATATCTCACCAAAGGCAATTCCAAACGTCTATTTTTGTTATCAAATTAACACTCGAACTGGTTTGGTACAGAAGGAAGTCGCTAATTGGCCAAATTCCCAATCTGTAGGAAGAAAAAAACAAAAGACTAATTGTGAAAACTACTTTGGAACTCCAGAAAAAACACCATTATTACGATACCAGAGTACCTTGTCAGCAGCATTGACATCACCATCCAAATCATAATCAACAGGAAGGTATTGTTGGAAATTACCATTGAGTCCCTGCCATAGCACATTGTCGGCACCAGATATCTCATAACCCGTATTGGATGGGGTAGAATCACCTGCATATAAACACCAAATCGTATTGTCTAACAACTTTTGTCCGAGCCCTCCGCCTAAATAACTATTATTACTAGTAAAGTCATGGGTTATGGTGTTATTGATGACTAGTGCTGAGGTAGCAGTCATAACTGGCAAGTGATTGCGATGTTCCACAACAACATAAAAAGAGTTAGGCACATTGCTGTTAGGTAAATTAAGGGTAATTGAAATACGTCCATCCTGTAGGACTAGTGCTGCCCCTTTTGCAACTTCCGACACGGGATCAGTAGTACTTCTAAGAGAAATGAGCACCCAGTCCACTGCGTTAGCAGGATAGTCTGAAACCGTCCATCCTCCGCCCTCCGTACCTGGATAATTCCAAGGCGGCACATTGTACGGCTGACCAGAGGGTAGTAGATTGCGTTGATAGAGATTATTCGTCATAATTGAAGCGTTTTGTGCACCTTCTAGGCAAACTTTCAGCTGAAGTGAAACACAAGAATTTCCTAACCCTGGCGGTTGACTAGATAATAGAATCATACGATCAACTATTTTTTGCTTCTCAGCTGCTGAGTAGGATTGCGCAGAACCTAGTCCAATAACATTGCCATTTGGATTGGCAGTGAAAACGGAGACGCCATTATTCTGTATCACAATATTACCACGAGGTTCAAGTTTGAAGTAGTCCGTAAGCGGTTCTATTCCAGCAATCACAGAAGTCAAATCCCAAACACGCATGTTGTAATAAGCACCATTATCCTGATGCCAGGATAGATCTGTAGTTAGGTAACTTTGTTTGATCGGATGATTGGTAACATAATTATAGTCGTTGTAAATACTGCTTAAGGGGTAAAAAATGTTATAGCCCAATGCGAAATCACTCTGGATGATATCAACAGGGCAATTAGCAAAAAGATACTGCGCACTCGGAATGTGAATCTGAATATTAAATTCAGGGAGCGACTGATAGATTCTTCCTCCCATAAAACAAATCAAGGAAACCTTTTGCTGAACAAGTTGCTGGCCAGTCAATGGTGAAATAGCATCTGGTTGACTCTGAAGCAGTTGCGCTGTATTGGTACTGAACCCAGTTTGCAGAATGATTACGCTATTATCAGGAGATGAAGCAAGGACTTCTCGCATTACCTTATAGCCTTCTTTTATAGATCCAGTAGTATGTACGTCATGTGGATAATGGCCACTTTGTATCACCGGCCCAGTAAAAGCATTGTCAGCGTTATCTTTTGTTGTGGAGCCAAAGTATTTCCCAATGGGGATGTCTGGACGCATATAGAAAGTGTTGATAGCATCACAGTAACGCACTCCAATATCTGAATTCCTCGATACTGTAACTGCAGCTATCTTAGCTTCTCCATTACTTGCATAGGAATGGAGCATGGCCAAAGCAAGCGCATCGTCTATATCTGGTCCTATATCAGTATCAAAAATGATAATTGGTTCGCCTGAAGTGGAACAATCATTTGAAGTAGGATTTGCCAATTCCACGCCTTGCACTGCCTCATATTCAAACCAACTATTAGGACAACTTAACCATTCAATGGACTTATAATCTATTGTACACCCATTATACCCGTCCCATGTATACCCTTTTGTAGTATTGGCTTCACTTTGATACACCACACCATCAATCACAATTTTATCAACGATTAGCGCATGTTCCCATACCTGTCCACTCGTAGAATTGATACGAAGGGAATTAACGGTCGTTGGGGTATTCACTACCACATTGTAAATCTTATAACTTTGAAAAAGAGTATCAGCAGGGATATCCACCCAACTCCCTAGTACTTGACCGTTGACTGTAAGCGTCATGTCCTCGTCACCAGTATTTCCTCGGACGTGGATAGCGATGTTGCTAACTTGTGCTATAACACTTGAAAATGAAAGGAGTATTGTAAATCCAGTCATGAGAATCTGAAACAGAAATGTTGGATTATCTGGTTTTAGGTTAGTCATTTCATAATTATTAAGTCAATTGGAACCTGGTGTTACAAATTGAATTATTTATTAAATTGATTTGAATGGCCGTTTGTAAGTGCTCATTTCTATGCGTTAGTTCATATGAATAAAAATAGGGTATTTTAATTATTCTTTTTTGGATAAAAAGTTTGATTTTTTTTGTCAAAACTTGATTTTCGATCCTAAGTGCCTTTTTGTTAGTTGTTTATGGTTTTTAAGACTTAGTCGAGTAACACTGAAGGTGTAAAAAAGGAAAACTGAAGTGTGTTTTGAGCCCTGCCTTCCGTTGCACAGCAGGCGGGACTGAAGCTGTTCAATTTGTCAGCCCAAGGTAAAACCCTGGGACTCAAGTTTGGCTAATTACTAATTTTTTTAATAGGAAGTTTGAGTGCTGAAAGTGTGGCATCTACCAGCCCAGGGTAAAAGTGTCCTACAAAAAATAGAGCGCTGAAGGCGCGGCATCATACCAAATTTTTTACGAATACATTGCTAAAACCTTTAATCGGAAATCTCAGAATTTAAGGTTTTCCTGTAAGTAAAGCCTTACATGTTTGCTTGGTCCTATCCTTCCCTTTTTATCAATTTTTGCGTCATAATTAATCACTAAACACTCAACATTGAGTCTACTCCGAAAAGTACTATTTTGGTCAAAATCGAGGCTGAAAGAATTTTAGAGCCGCAGTTAACTCT